>JACCDH010794415.1_pt1 | contig 22323 bp, 23 predicted proteins | sample 7442481 | NCBI WGS metagenome assembly JACCDH01 (sample SAMN15323433, study PRJNA562643) | freshwater metagenome | isolation source: river surface water | place: USA:Blue River Watershed | collected 2017-08-15
ATATTTTCTGATAACGAATCATAAAGTTCAAAATTAATTAGTTTCTTCATATAGTATATATCATAATTTATTCTTATATTTGTACTATGATACGTGATATACAAAAAATTTCCGAGATAGAGAAACTATATGGGTATAGGATACCACATATAGAGCATTATAAATATTATTTAGAACTTCTTTCAAGAAATGACGAAAAAGTAATAACTAATATCAATAATTTAGCTGAGTATGAACAGAGATGTGATTATGATGTTAAATCAGCTAAATATAAAGTAGGTGATTATTTAATAAAACACTTTACCGAATTATTTGGTAAATATAACAGTAAGCCAGAGCAAGTATCTTTACAAGAAAAAGAATGTATTTATCTTGATGGTCATCGATACGTTAGTATTGATATATCAGAAGCAAATTTCACAGTTGCTAAAAAATACCATGGTTTAGATTTACCTAAATGGGAAAGGTATTTAACTGAGAATTTAGGTATTGATATATCATTGGCATCATCTAAAAATTTCAGACAATACGTGCTTGGTTATGTACTTGGTAAAAAAATCAATACATATCAAAAAGTTGAGGTATTCAATAAATTAAAAACTATTGATAACAGTTTAGTTGTTGGTGTTAATTGTGATGAAATTGTTCTTGATATAACAAATAATCCAGATTTTGATTATGAAACATTGAATGATGGTTATTGGAAAGCAACAGTGTTTACTATGAATACTGTAACAAATTTCGGCGAACATATTTATGTTAAAACCGATATATCTGGTAAGAAAAAGTTATATGCTACTAATGGTAATGATTTTTATATCCATTACAAAACACTTGTTTTAAATGAACCATTAAATGTTTTAGATACTATTTTAAAGCAAGATGGTTTGTATTTTGAAAGAGTTGTTACTTATGATAACAAACTACGTAAAAGGGAATATCAATATGTTGATAAGAATGTTTCATTAGAAAAAGTAGGTACTAATTATATTAACCCTAATACTAATGAAGTATTGTATAGTGATTTATTAGATGATGAAGTATTATCACTTATCGAACATAAAATAATTGATGGTTTGAAACAAAATTATCAAAACGTGTTGGAATATCATATTAACTTCTTAAATAGATTGTTGAAATAAATTTAAAATTTCTCCAATCTTGATATATCTAAGTTAAGGTGTTTCTTTAAGTAATCAGTGGATAGTGGTTTCAATACCACATCCACATCTTTACACTCACACTCTTTTTCAACATTTGAACCAGCAGTCAAGATAACACTTTTTGTATTATAATCTATAAGGTAAGATTTTTTTAATTTGTCTATTAGTTCCATCCCACTCAAAGGACTATTATTAAAATTATAATCAACTAACAATAAATCTGGTTTAAAAATATGTGATTCTAAATATGATATAACATCTTCTGGTTTCTTAAATACTAATATATTTGCTATATCTGATATTCTATAAATAAGAGCCTTTGTTAAATTATTTGATGTGTTATCATCATCAACAAGAATAATATTTTGAATAGATTTTGTTTCTGCAAATATAGCATCAATCTTATCAAATTTTTCAAGTATTGTGCGTCTAAGTGAATTGTTATGGTTTTTAGAAGTACTACTAATTGCTGACATGTTATTATCTTAAAGATTTTTTAACCGTTATATTAAACATATCAACTTTGGTTTCATACTGATATTCAGTAGTTGATATATCCACAATAGCCGGTGCTTGTGGTACTGGTGATAAGAATCGTTTCAATTCTTCAATAGTGATAGGTCTAGTATCAATTATTTCCTCTGTTGATTCTATCCTGGTTATTCTTATATCATCTCTCATTAACTTATATATTAAAATCAAAAATCATATTTATTAACAGAAGATATTTTAATATATACTTTATGAAACCATTCCAATTAATACGTACAAACCCTGCTTTGACAGGAAATGTGAAATTAGTAATTAACGAAAATTATGATTTATTTTTAGAAAGTTTTGATTCTACAAGAAATCTAAAACAATCAAGATATAAACATTACGAAATCACAAAAGACCAATATTGGAAAGAAGTTTTAACACGTTTTTTTGATAAAACAGATAGTACTGATGTGTTTGCTATTAAAAATAACACAGATATATACAATACTTTAACAAGTTACAGAAATCAATACGATGATATATATTTTTCTGGTTGTAAAATAGTTGATGATAAATCATATAACGAAACATACGAATATTCAGCACCATTACATATCAAAAATGAATTACCTAGTAATTTTTATATTTTTGCCATTGATAACATGGCATCAACGGATTTCAATGATTTTAAATCAAATATGAATTTAGTAAAAACATTTGATTTAAGTATAAATACGAATTTGGGTATATTTTTGAATAATATAGTATCAGATAACACTAAACCTAATCACCCATTAGTAATGGATACCACTTATGGATTATCATATATCAATGGTATTAATTTAAATACTTCCGGATATATCAACTCATATTTTGATAATAGTTTCACTAATGAAAATCTTCCAATATTTAGAATGGAGGAATATGTAACATCATTATTTGAGAAAAACAACACGATATATCCAGATATTATTAACATGAAATTCTTATTTAGTGATATACCATCTACTGATACTTCGGTGAAAGAATATAACATGAGTAGATATGCTGGTTTCTATGCTAATAAAATTTTTAAAGAAACACTTACTGTTTATAAAGTACAGCCTATTAAAAACGATAATATAATATATGATATATCAAAAAAATCATTCACAGAAAATGGTGAACCTACAAAACCATTTAATGTCGTATGGAATGATGAAACTAAGTATTATGTATATATCAATAATACATATTATCAGGTAGTTAGAAATAACAATTTATATACTATTGTTGATGATAATAAGTTCAAAGAAAATATATCTAATGATAAATTTGAAGAAAACAATCCTATAATAATCAATAACAATACTATATCAAACATTGACACCACTATAAATGATAAAAGTGTTTATATAATTGAAATTTTAGGTACAGAATATATTCTTTCTGGCAATAAAATAAAAAGTTATAGTAGAATAGATGCTGATGAATTTAAAGTTGATATAACAAACAATAATATTACTGTTTCAAATATAAATGATGACTTAGTAGAGTTTAAGATATATCTTTTAGACTTCATGGATATCAAAGATTTTGATTTTGATAGAGTGAGTACAGACCAAGCAAAATTTGAATACGATAAAACACATGAAATTGTAGTAAACGATGAACCAAAATTTTTCGCTAAAAATCATGTACCATCTAATATAAATGTTTATACGCTTGTAGGTAATCAATACATGAGGTTACCAAGAGTTGATGCCAATAATGTCCCATTATATTTACAAGACAATTTAGGTGTTGTTAATTACACACAATACGAATTGTACGCTAATGATAAAGACGGTAATTTCATGTTATATCACGATGGTGTCAATTTCTTTGATTATAATTTGAAACCAGTTGCACTTAAACAAGAGTTTATAGAAGAAAATGGATATTCGTATATAGTAACAGATAGTAATAATGTACAATACACTATTACATTCAATGATAAAAAATCTATTTATCAAACAGCTGATTGGGGAATAGATGGTAAAGATATGGTTTCAACTAAACCAAATACTATACCTGAATTGCCTATCACATCTCCTTATAGTTCACCAACATATATTCCAGCATCATCGGAATATGTTACTAGTGATGAAAGTTTTGAAATTATAAATAATAATTTATCAAAAATGTATGATAAGAACCAATCAGTTGTTAAATGGGGTGCAACTGGTAGTATAGATATACATAATTATCCTTATAGATTAAATTATTCATCAGATTTTCCTATTTATAATTCGGTTATACCATTTACCAATGATATATCTAGTTATTCAAGAAAAGATATGTGTTTTGATTATTTTTATCGTTTCAATAACACACAAAATTATTCATATTCGTTTTCATCATTACATTTACCCATAAATAGTTTTGATAAATTCAACTATGATTTCAATGAAATGTTTATATCATCCAATATCAATGATAAAGGTAAATATAATCATTATTCATATAGCAGTTTCACTACTAAAAATAAACTAAGTAAAGCAGAAACTATTTTTAGAAATTTAAAAATCAGTGTTGATAATAAATACAACGAATACAAATTCTCTATCATTTTTGCTAATGACAAAGATTCAGAAGATTTAAAACATGGTATTAATTTTATTATAGATGATAATGATATTAATAAAAATATAGTAATGCATCTATATATCAATAGCAGTAATACTATTACATTAAGTAATAATATAGATATATCAATTTGTGATATTAAATATTGGTATGATGATATATCTGGATTCAAAGTAAATGGGACAAATATTAACATTAAACCACAAGATTTTGCATTACCTATTATTATTGAAAAAATAATCAACGGTGAATATACAGCATATGATAAAATATCTAAAAAGAAAATAGATGATTTCATCATTGATGTATCATACCCAGATATGATTAAATTGAAAAGACCATTTGTTGCTACAATACTTGATATAGATGGTATTGATGTAACAAATACTTTTGAAAACATGAATATCAATGGTACTGTAACTAATCTTGACTTATATAAAAACGATTTCATTGCACTTAGTCTGGAACAAAAAGATACTAGGAAAATTTGGGAACTTGACGAATCCGATATAACGATATATCGTTATTCATTTGGTTATTCGCCTATATTTAAAAATATAGAATTATTTGATAGAGATAAAAGCAATAATAACACTAATACTGTGTTTGATACTGATTTATATAATTTTGGTATGACATCGGAATTGTATTTGAGTAAAGCAAATCATTATGGTCCAATACTTAAAATAGATGATACTGATACTAATAAGTCTATGTATCCTAAAATAGATGAATACGGATTATTTGTTACTCGTAAAAATATATTCTTATCAAATATTGACAATTCAACATTCGTAATGAATAGAAAATACACCAAGGATTTATTAAATACACCAGCATCAGGAAATGCTGGTTATTTCAACAAATCTTTAATAAGAATACCAGATTCTATAATATTATCAAATGAAAATAATATCATACCACAATTGGATTATAAAGAGTATATTGAAAATTGTGATGTGAATAATATGGTTTTCAATATTCCAGCATCTATCACTGAATATAATTTCACTGTTAAATTATTGAAATATCAATGGTACACTATAATGTTTGATACAAACATAGATGCATCAAGTATAAATTTTGGCACTAACATAACATCTTTATCTACAACATTCTACAATAATGCGAATGGGTATGCTATTCGATACACAGCAACAACTAACACATTATATACAGCCGATTCATCAGAATTAACTTATGATTTAGATATAGAAATCACCAACATAAATACTGTTAATGGTGGTAAAATATATGTGTTCATGGGTATTGTCCCATTACCATATAATCAAGTGTCTTTACCATCTGATAAAAACACATTGTTTGTAGAATCATTAGATTATTTATCACAAGAAAATTTATTAACAATGCCATATATATTCCAGATATATGATTCTAATCACAATAGTTTCAACTCTAAATTTGGTAATATAATAGAATATGTGTTTCCTAATGAAACATATAAAGCATATATGAATACTGAACCAGGTAGATATGGAGAAGAACCATACGATACTGCATATGTTATACCAAACACATGGAACGGTAATGTATATTATAATATACTTAATGAAAAATTAGGTAATAGTTGTGGTACAAAATTAAAAGAAAAAATAGATGCTGGTGCTTACGGTGGAGTTATCGGAACTAATAATGATACTAAATATAATTTAGCAACAATTTATCATTTCTTAGAATATGGCTCACAAACATATGATATGAATAATGTTGACCCTGATGATTATAGAACATTTCGTGTAGGATATATCACCGGTCTCACGTATTTTTATTTACTATCTGGTATGAATACAATTACTAAAACATTAACAAATAGTTTCAAAACATTTGCATTACAGACTAAAAATTACGAAGATATACCGACACAATATTTATTAGCAAAATCATTTGTGAATAACACTATTACCACGGATTATAAATTCAACCCAGTATCTGGATTTGATTTCAACAGCATTGATATTTTATGGGATGTGTTCTATAATGACACAACATTATCATTCAATATACAAACTATTGATGATATAAGTAAAAATGTAGATGTGAATATTAATTTATTCATGATTGATAATGTTACTAAGAAAACATATTTAGAGATAAAAGATGATTTAGAAACGGCTCTCACAGGCAAATACACTGTTACTGCATCACCATCAAATATGGATAAAGTTTACGATGGTGCTAATACAATTGCACGTTATATATTCACTATAAAATCTTTACACTCATATTACACAGAAAACTTCAATATCACATTGAATACTAATACTGATTTTAGACTAAACAATTCTAAAATGTTGAATCCAACTATATCATATAATGAAATAGGTAAAAAATCAGAATTAGTAGAAAATCGTGTAACCGGTAGAACAAATGATTTAACCGTTGAATTTTTTATTAAAACCGATAGTTTCAATAAAAAATTTGAAACCATATTTTATAAAGGTAATGAAAACGATATATCATATTTCATAGGCAGAGATGATATATCAAACAGATTATTGTTCAGAACGGTGCATGAAAATTTCTATAATAGTAAAGAAGATAATATAAATAATTATTTATTAAATAAAAAAACATATACTACACACGATTTATATAGCAGCAACTTTATAAACGATGGTAAATATCACCATGTAGCTTGTGTAGTAGATTATTTAAACAGAACCAAAACAATTTATATAGATGGTAAAAAGGACAATTCAGTAACGGATTATCTTAATAGTGAAATACCAGATATATCTACTAGACTTGCATGTTTCATTGCAAACACACCACGTTTTGTCGGTTCAGATATTATTCATACTAATATTAAAAATATTTACACATTAGCATATGCTATATTAGATATTGATAACCCAACCATGGACTTGAATACTAAAAAATATGCTGAATACTGGAAAAACACGATTTATGGTAATTATAGTTTTGAGTACAATGATTTAATATTTATGAAAGAAAATTGGAAAATAACTTATGATAAAGCATTTAAAATATTCAATGATAATTTCAAATCGTTAAATTATTCTCTTAAAACAGATGTTAATTTAGAACATGATTTATATATCGGTAATTCACCTGTATCATATATGACAGACTTCGTAGGATGTCTTGACCAGATTCGTATTTGGAATTATGCTCGTACTAGTGATGATATATACAAAAATTATAGATATGATTTAGAAAATACTTATGAATCATATGATAAAACATTAGTTGTTAATATCAATTTCAATAACGAAAATATAGTATCTGATACAGCATCTATACCTAAAAAGGTTGATACCTGGTTCATATCTAAAAACAAAAAGATATATAAAACTTTGAATGAATATAAAGTAAATAGTTATGATAGTTCTGAATCATCATTCATTAAATATGATTTCATAAAAGAGAAAACATCTAATAAAATAATATTGGATGAAAACTATAAGATATCAATAATTAAATCAGAAGCCAATATAATAGGCACGAGAGATGAGAAAGCAAATATACCAGATATATTAGATTCCACTAAAATAACAAATTACAAAAGCTATTATAGTAGTAATAATAACTTATCAACTAATATAAGTTCTATTCCTGGTTTAGTAGATGATAATTTAATATATAAACTATGAGAAAAACATATTTAACACAGGAATATAGCAGAGAAAATGTAAGTGGGTTTATGAATACTTTTGAACAAAGAATGTTTTTTGCTTCAAAAGTATTATACACACCAAATATAATTAATATTGATGATACGGTTATACCATATCGTATGACAGAAACAGGTGTTAATATAAATACACAAAACATTGATATAGAATCGGAATTATACTTTAATAGCACAAATAAAGAAAAAAATAATGTTATATCACTTAAAGATAGTAGCACTAGTTATTATAGCTACGAAATTAAAATAAATATCAAAAATTTATTCAATGATTATATATATTCTAATATAATGAATAAACGTGTTTTTGAAAATGTGTATAACAAAGATTGTATAGTTGGTGTCAAAGATATGATTTACAATTATATAGCTGATAATATTTTATCAAGATATAGATTTGTTAATATTAATTTATATATTGAGTATTATAGTGTTGGTAATAATTCAAATGGTAATACTCCACAATACGATGCATCTTTTATTGCTGTTTCACCTAATATAAATGAAAGTGTAGCCGAATACAAAGAAAGGTCAGATAATTATAAGAAACAATTCTTGGTTAAGAATTTCCAAATAACTACTGACCAAATCTATGATGTTGCTACTATATTATTTAAAAAAACATTTAATCAGCAATACGGTTTTAAATACTATTTTGATGTGATATATCAAGAGATATAACTACTTTGTTCTATCAATAACAACATAAATAGTATCAATTACTCTACCATGTATGATGTTGTTGTTGTTGTTATTATTACTATTACCACCACCATTAAAGTTATTACCAAAATTCTTTTCCAATACTTCTACTTTGGTAACGAAATGTGATGTTTCTCCACGATTATGAAACCAATTTTTACCAAAGGTTTCGTGATATATCAACTTCACTTTCCATCCGTGTTGTGCAGCAGAATCCAATGTTGCTATAACAAGTGGGTCTTCGCAGTCATTATCAATAGAGAAATCAAATGGTACGGAACTATTCATACCAGTTTGTGTGACATTTAAGTGCCCTTCATGGCTTTTAAAAACCATACCAGATTGTGAGAATTGTGTGATGACACCAATTCGTTCACCATTTGAATAATTTTCTGAACAACTTGTTAAGGAAATCAAAGATGTTAATACTAATGATAATAAGATGAATAACTTTTTCATAAGATTTAAATATTTAGTTTATATTATAAAACAAAGTTACGCATAATATTTGATATATCAAAATTTATGCAAATGTTTCCATCGTATAGATAAATATAAATACTATACAAATGAAATAAATGAAACACAACAGTAATATACCCCAACCATTTTTACCTAAATTTAGGTCAATGAAACTATTGTTTTTATGAAAATATATTTGTTTCCATATATCAGACGGCTGTTTTTTATGATGATATATCACATCTGTTTCATTACTATAATAAAAACTCATGTGATATGTACAATAAGTTTTTTCATTTGTATGTGTAGATATAACAGATTTATCTATTAGGTAAATCTTTTTCATATCATCAAATACCAAAATATTCCAGAGAAATACCATTACAGCCACAACGAAAATATATGGTATGAATGGTAAAGATTTATCAAAAAATCTTCCTAGTTTTTCGTATAAAACATAATCTTTATATGTGCTCATATATTTATAATATTTCTTTTGTGTACATTAAACCTAAGAATATTAGCAATCCTGATATGATAATAGATACAAACACAGCACCTGTATCTACACCAAATTTCAATGATACTATACTATTATTTTTTCTATAATATACTTGTTTCCAAATATCTAATGGTTGTACTTTATGGTGATATATCACATCATTTTTATCAACGTAATAAAAACTCATGTGATATGTACAATAAGTTTTATCCTTAGTGTGTGTTGTTTTCACTGTTTTATCTATCAAATAAATATCTTTTATAGTATCCGTACATGTTGCGTTACATAATAGATATATCAGAGATATAAGTAATATGTATGGTATTATATAATATGATTTTTTAATCATATTGAAAATTTTGTTTTTTGTAGTGTATTTTGTATAGTTGCTCATAATTAAATTAATGATGATGCAACAAATATAAAATTAATATTCGATATATCAAAATAAATATATACTTTATGGAAACAAATTTTAATGATGTTTTTCTCCGTGATTTAACACTAGGTGTTATGAATGAATTTTTCAGAAAAGTTCGATGGATTAATGTATGGGATGATAAAAAAACATTAGTTACTGTACCAATATATTACGGTATGACTGGTGATGAAAAATTCTTACTTGATGCTTATGTAGATGATATTGTCGGCAAAAGACCAGAATTAAATGTTGACCCTATTCCAAGAGCACATTTCGTTTTAGATAATTCAACGATTGTGCGTGACCAATACACTAATCCTAATGTTGATATGGTGTATTATAAAGAGATAGACGGTACTTTGACTAAATTAGAAGGTATGTTACGTAGAATACCTATTAAAGCTACTTATACCATGGAATTTAGGGTAAATAAAGAAATTGATTTAATGAAATGTTATCAATCTTTATGGGATTTCTTCTTTGCTTATAAATACTTTCATATAATGTCTAATTCTATCAGAATAGATGCTATTATTAATATACCTGATGATAAAACAGCAGAAATATTAAGAGAAATAGAAGGTATTAAAGCTGCTAGTAATATTAAGAAAATCAAATTCACTTTTGATGTGTTCTCAACACATTTAGTAGAACCTGTATCAGCACCACAAACTATTGTTGCTAATCAAAGTAAAAGATTACTTTATGGTAGAACGAAAAATCTACAACGTGTAGATACACCACCAATTTATTTAGGTGGTAATATCCAACAAGCCGTAGATGAAAACAAAATGATTAAAAATATAGGTAGATTATAAATATAAATTCGTTGATAAATACGTGTAATACGTGTTTATATTTGATGAATAACCAGATGATGATGCATCTAAATTAACACTATTAATAGTTGCTATTGTATGTTTATTATATTTATTTGTTATTTCAATACATAACGTACCTGGTTGTAATTTATAATCAATATTATTTGTATATGTGAATAATTTGATATATACATCTTTTGCTAATATTGAATATTTAATTACTTTCGTTTCAACTGTTGCACCAGTTAAATCTTTCACCACAGTTGTTTCAGTAATATTTAATACGGAACTAGCAATAGTCACGATATATGTAGTTATAAAATCATAACTTCTATTTATATCATTATTTGGTTGTAATGGATTATATGGCATTTTATTTATCTTTAAAGTATATATTAAATTTTGTTTTCTCCATTTTTTTATTTAACTTTGTTTTATGAAAATTCAATTTCCGATAAATTTCAAACGGATATATCAAGGCGAACCAATCTCAACATTAAATGCTTGTATAGAAACATTATATGCTAGTTAACAACATATTTGATACAAAAAAATTAAAGGATATATCACGTAGCCTTAGTTTTTATTTACGACATAATCCACAAGATATAAATATAATTCTTGATACAGAAGGTTATACCGATACATCAATATTATTATCACGTTTAGATATATCAATTGATGAACTAGATTGGATAGTTGAAAACAACAGCAAGAAAAGATTTTCGTATAATAATGATAAATCTGGTATTCGTGCAAATCAAGGTCATAGTTTAGATAGTGTTAAATTAACATTAGAAAAAACAAATTGTGATATATTATATCACGGTACTAGTTCCGAATATGTGGATGATATATTATCACATGGTTTGAAGAAAATGAACAGAAACCATGTACATTTATCTGATAATATTGAAACTGCTCGTAATGTAGGAAAACGCAAATTAACAAAAAATAATGTTTTAACAATCTTACAAATAGACACTACTAATATTGATATATCAATATCAGAAAATGGTGTTTATTTGGCTGATTTCATACCACCTTCTAATATTACTATATATCAATGTCAACATGGAGAACAATAGAATCGTATATCAAATATTTGTATTCTAAAAATACCAAAGGTATTATTCTTAGTTTTGATAATCCACATAATGCATATAGAGAATTATTATCATCTGGTATTGATTCAAGCACAGTAATGAATCTTGACGATTTTACTAATAAATATGATAATTCATTTGATGAATACAAAACGCAATATATTTTACATGTTAGTTTTGGTGAAACATCAGCATTAATAAATGATTTATTGTGTTTATGTAATGGTACAATTAAATCATCAGTGATATATCATAAATATCCAGATTACAACTTGTATGAAATAATACAACATTTTAATAATAAGCAAAATAAACATCAGTAATATTTTATAAAATGTATTATAAATGTTCGAGTATCATATTCAATTTTTTGAATATGATAATTAATGTACGAAAAATAATACTTGCTGAATTAGATATATCAGATGCAATAACTAAATACGTATGTATTCATAATAATTTAGAAACATTATTACATGAATTATCTATTATTGATGCACCGAAAGAGTACTTTGATGATAATAATATTATAGGATGTGATATACTATCATTAAACAAAGAATCAAAATATTTAACATATATTTATGTTAAATTTTATGATTGGTTACAAGATAGCATAATATTTCATAGTTACCAAAAACATTTAGGTGAACAGAAACATATATTATGTGATATATTAACTAGATATATCAATGACTTTGATGACAATACTGTAATTAATAACATTATCATACCAGAATTGAATAAATTAAATATTGATAAAGAAGAAGCTTTATTTACATTTGATATATTATTCAAAAACAACTATGTATCAGAAAGAGATATATTAAAAACTATTTTAAATAAAAAATGACCATTTTAAAAATGGTCATTTTAGTTTTATTCTATGCTCCTTCTCCACTTGGTGCTGATGTATCAGGCTCTGGTGTTGATGATGCAGGTGCTGATGTTTCTGGTGCAATAGTACTAGCTAAATCTGGCTCTGGACTACTTTCACCTCCTCCAAAACTTGGTTCTGAATAAGAACTTCCACCCATTCCACCACCCATTCCCATGTCTGGTGTTTCCATTTCATTACTATCTCCACTTTCACCACTTTTCATTTCAATATTTCTATACCTTTCATTCTCTTTCAAATCTTCATCATTAAATTTAGCATATTTACGTAATAAAAACTCTGTTGAGAAATAAGGTATTTCTTCCATTTCGCCAGTAGCGGGGTTTTTCTTTTTAATAGTTAATGATTTCAAAGAATTGACTAACTCCATATTTTTAGTGATATTAATCATTCTTTTTGTTTCGTGATAAGCATTAACAGAATTGAATCGGAAATTTATACTATCCATGAATAATTCATCATCCATCATTTCTGGAAAATCCAAACACATTTGATTTCTCCATGGTTTAATCAATATTTCTTTAAAAATATTTCTAATTCTTTGGATAAAATAATGGAATGCCATTTCATCTCTTGATATATCATGACTTTCACCGAATATTGACCCACCACCATTTGTTTTATCAAATCTATTGAATGGTATTTTAGATGCTCTTTTTAATGCATTATAGAACCAAGTAAGCATATCATTTTCATTCAAATTATGACCTTCAAATTTTAATAATTCTACTGTTGGTTTTCCTGATTCACCTTCTGATAAAAAAATATCTTTATTGTATTGAATATGTGGTAAACCATTCATTATTGGTAACCCAGAACTAGCATCAAATGTTACTTCATCTTTAATGTCCATAATCATTCTAGTTATTTGTTGTTCAGCTGCTTGTCTTGACATACCTACTGTTGGTATAGTAGTAACTTTATTTATCTGAGCATTCATTAAGTTGAATATGATACGTGTTTGCTCTAATAATTTTAATTGATTATATGGTCGAATCAAACCTTCTACATAACTAACTTCTGTAAATTCTATACCAGAACTATACGATATATAAATAATATGTGAATCTAATAATAATCTTCTGTTTGCCGGGTCATCAGCATATTGCACCCATATAGGCTCTCTTGATACAGGGTCAATTGTAGGCATCAATGTAGATGGGTCTAATGAATTAAAACTAACTACATTTTTATCTTTATCATCATAAACTATTTCATATGCGATATATCCCTCTGTAAGCAAAGTTCTAATTAAATCCCATGCAACTTTACCATTTTTAAACCCAAGCAATCTAAAAACAGTTTTGAAATTATCATGATATTTCTTTCTAATTTCTTCATTAAAGGTAGATGGTAAATCAATAGGTTCAGCAAAATCTTCGGTTTCATCATACATGATAGTTTCGTCAGCAATAGTTGCTATATAATCACGTATTTCATCTTTTCTTGCATACTCTTTTAAAATCTTTGCTTTCTCTTGATACGATTTATCAAAATATGATATAGACTTATCTTGTAATGTTTTAGATAAAGAATTTATAGCTACTAAATCATAAAAATTATCAACTGTATGTTTATTACCAAGTGGTGCTCCTTTTGGTATGGCTCTTGTATTACGTACAACCATATCATCTATATTCATATTGTAATTTGACATTCTTCTCAATATCTTTGAAAAGAATCCTCCTCCTTGTGTAGTGCTACTACTATCTTTATAAGAACTCTCAGCCATTATTAATGTAATTAGTTATTACTTTATATATAAAATAATAAATCCTTCATCTAAATATATTAATCTTATATATCATAATCTTGTAGCTTTTTTGATATAATAATTTTGATATATCAATTATAATTCGTAACTTTACGTTATGAATTTGATAATAACAGATACCGAAATACAAAATAAAGCAGAGATAACCGAGAAGATACACACTCTTGTTATATCTGGTATGGTAGTTTCAGATGCTATCAATCGTGTAATGCATGAATATTCAAATAATTTTGACACTTTTTATACATCGGCTACTATTGCAGATGTTCAATATTGTATTAAACGTTCTACTATAAATAGTGCTGTTAGAGCCGATTTAATACGCCTTCACGATAAGCAAACTATTTTGCATAGTTTGGATTGGTTGAGATATCACCTTCGTAGAGCAGGCTTTAAAATTGAATATAAAAGCAACTATAAAGTTTATTTACATTTTGTAAATATTCCTAAATACAATTTAGAAAATTAATATATACTATAAAATAAAACTTATACGAGATATGGCAAATATCAAAACTAGAACACAATATATCAAAGAAAGCTATAACAGACCAAGTATTAGCGATAGTCGTAGAAACAAATCGAACTACGATAGATTAAAAAGCCAAGCAACTAATGCTGGTGTTAAACATGTTGCAAAAAACTTAAACATGTTCCCACAAGAACAAATGGATATGTTTATTCATTTCATCAAAGACCAATGTGTTGGTTCAGTTATTACATTAGTTGATATTGAAGGTATTGTTAAAAAATACTTACGTGTTAGTACTGAAAATGACATCTATACAGCAAGAGCAAACAACAATTTAGATATCACAAAAGCAATTTCAGAATTGATTTATGATGAAATGAAAGAAAGAAATTTACTTGATTGTACAGATAAGGACGAATTTGATGAAGATTTAGATTTCAACAATGATGTTGATGTTGATGTTGTTGATGATATTGATGAAGTTGACGGTTTCCAAGATAATGACGAAATTAGAGAAAGCATTAAAAGAAGAAAACCAATCATCAAAAATAGAAGAAAATAATTTAAAAGAGTGCTTTTTAGCACTCTTTTTTTATTTACACAAAAATATTTTTAAAAATACCAAACTTTTTACCATACTAGTTTATATAATAGGTATGGAAAATTATATAAACATAGAGGAATTAGTAAGCAAATCATTGGAATACTTTGAAAGTAAATTTGATATGCCGAAAAAAGGTATATTTGCTGGTGGTGCATTAGCAAATTATGTTAATTATTTATACACTGGTAAAAAACCTATTATTAATGATGTTGATATATTTTTATTCAACGAAATAAAAGATAAAGATAATGATAATTATAATAAATATAATTATAAAATTCTTTTAGATGATATATCACCAGAACCCACACAGAATCTTTCTGATTACACACATATAATATTTAAGCATGATGATGCAACATATTATAAATTGGATAAAACAGAACGTAAAGATGCTGTTAATTATGTTTATATATCAACAAATAATATTGCTAAAAAAGGAAATATTATTGATAGCTTTGATATAAACCAAACACAAATATCTATTGATTTAGAAACAAAAGAAGTGTTTTATACTAAACATTTCTTGAAATTCTTACAATCACAAAAATTAGAAATAGTTTATATACAATCCCCAGTACATTCTATTCTGAGATGCTTGAAAAAAGCAGAGGAATCAAATTTCAGTTTTGATGCTCAATATTATATCAATTTATATAAAGAAATGAAACATTTTAATTTCTTTGAAAGAATAAAAACATTATTCGGTGATAAATATAAAATTTTATACGATAAATATTCAGATATTTTTACTGATAATGATATGACATTAGTATTATCAAAACATTATTATGACAAAAATGATAAACCTATTTATTATGTATCACCAATGATGTTACCAAGCACCAAATGTGTTGTTATGTATAAAGTTGTTGTAAAAAACAACAACGAAAACAGTTTTGGTGGTGATTTAAATAAAAATAATGTATCCAAAAAAATAACATTATCATTATTTAATGATATGCATACAACTCATTTTGGTAAAAATAAAAGAATGTGGAGTTTGTTTAAAAAATTTAGTTCGTGTTTTTTCAAAACAAATTACGTTGATTTGGATATAAATAATGACAATGATGTATGTTCTATGAAAAAGATATATCAATACCTAGAAACGATATATCCATGTTTGTATAATAAAACTATGTCAGAACAATTATATTTTATATCACTGTATGATAATCTTGATATGAAAGATAAAGAATTGATTAACAGACACACACCATGTATATCACCTATTGATATGGATGATTTACATGAGAAAATATTCTTATTGCGTTTAAAGAAACAAAAATAAATAACTATGAAAAGAGTTTTATTAAAGCCTATTAATGATAATCATAATATCTATTTAATAGCACACCAAATTATTGAACTTATTGGTATATCAGCTATCCAAAAAAGATTATTGATTGATTTGGAAAAACAACATGATACGTATTATACGAATTTACCAATAGTTTTAACTTTCAGTGAAAAAACTATTAAATTAAATTCGGTAGATACTAGTGAAATAGATATAGTCATCACATATCTTGAAAATTCTAATAATTCTGATTTACAAGAATACATAGAATATGTGTTACAAATGTTGAAATGATAAAATTATGGATTGTGTTAAAAGATATATCATTTGTCATGAAACAAATGAATATATAACTGGTGCTGTATATGTGAACAATATTTTATATAAAACATTTCAAGATAAAGAAAAATTATATGAATATACTTGTACTAGATATAACAAACATATAGACGATTTTGTTTATATATCGGTAAATGATTTTTATGATAAAAATTTATATTTACCAAATCATAATGATTTTTCATATCTAATGGATTATACAGAAATCAAAAATGGTGACCAAGTATATATTTATGATGAACAAAATAAAAATATTTTATATGTGACTGTTAAAGATATATCTTCACGTTTCAGACCCAAAGGAATGTATGATATATATGATTGGGATATAGATACAACAATGAATGATTTACGATTTGAAATAAACAAAATATTTTATGATAATCATCATGTTACTACTTTCACTATATTAGAAGATAATAAAACATATATTTGGGAAGATTATAATTACCAACAAAGCTTTTTATCAGAGAAATACCACCTATAATCGGTGGTATTTTTTTTATATATACTATAAAGCTTTTATTATATGCGTCATATAAAGAACTCGGATAAAGATGGTATATTCATTTTAGTACATCCTGGTGTTCCCAATAGCACAACAACTGAATACGGTGAACCAATAACAGAAGGTAGTATATGTATTGACTACACATATAAAGATTTATATATTTTAAAAAATGGCACTTGGCAGAAATACGGTGTTGGTTTTGATGGTAATGCATATATACCTCTTGATGGCACAGCATTCAACAAACCAGTCACTGGTGATATAGAATTTGCTAATGGTATATCAACTTATAGTGGTACATCAAGAATTACACATTATCAAAATAATGTAAACATAGATAGTAATTATAAACGATTAAATATAGGGGATAATATAATTTATTCAACTAAAAACACACCTCTTATTGATTCAAATTCAAGAAGTAATATTATCACATCATTATTATCTAGTGGTTTAACAATGTCTGATTCACATAATAATAAGATGTTTGTTACTTTGGATGTGCAAAATGCTATAATGGCAAATAATACAAATAATACATTCACAGGTAGAATTAATGGTGGTATTTTACAATTTATTGGTAATAACACAAATAGTTTTAATTTGAATTTTAATGATATATCAAGTACGGATACTATTGATATATCAAATAATTATAACTCTGATATATCAATATTGAATATAAATAGTGGTTCTGATACTATCATATTAAATAATAACTCATTATATACTAATATAGCATCAATTACTAATTCACTTATTAATAGTGTAAACAACTCTTATATATGTGGTATATTAATTGATACACAAATACTAAATTCGAATAATTTAAATAGTAATGTTCAATTAATTAACACTGATATTACAAATTCAACTTATACCAATATTTTTGGTGGTATTATAGGAAACTCTAATATACAATTAAGTGTACACAATAATATATTTTCAACTTCAAATTTACTCAATATAAATGATGTTAGATATTCTACTATTTTTGGTAGTGTATCAAATATGACATTAAATGATATTGAAAATAATATCATTTTCAATGCTGATGGTTACACAATAACTGGTATCGGCTTAGGTAGTGGTAGTGATTATAACACAGTTTTACAATCTAAATCTACTGCCACAAGTTTTATAAAAGGTAATAATAATTTTTTATCAAATATTAAAAATATCAATAAAACCAGTAATATAGAAGAGTTTAATTATAATATTGCTTTTTATGTAGATAGTATTGTTTTTGATGGGTTGAGTACACCAGCAACAAGCAATATTGTTATATCAAAAGGATTCAATAGTACTGTTGGTTCAAACAATTTAATTATACATAATGGTACAAACAATAATGTTTTTGGTGATTATAATTTCTTATATGGTAATATAACAATCCCTGGTGGGGTAAATGTGAATGATGGTAATATTATACTTGGTGCTAATACATTAAACTCAACTATCACAAGCAATAACATTATATTAGGTGCTAAGAATTTAACTGGTATCAACCATAACTCACAGGACGAAAATATTTTCTTAAATGTTGATAATTTTGTTGCTGATAGTAATAGAACTGTTTATTTACCTAATACTATTAACATGGTAAATAATGGATATATCGCTAAATTCAATGCAAATAATATATCACAAAACAACACTTACTATTTACCTAATAATTCTGGTACAATAGCACTTTTAAGTGATATAGGCACTGGTTCTGACCCAGATGCTATCAAAAAAGATGGTACGACTGTAACAACAGCTGTTATACCATTTGCTGAGGGCATTACTATCGCAAACAACAAATTTATAAAAGACACAACTGGTAATGCATCGTTAAAATTAAATGACACACAATCAGAATTACGTAGTTATAATTATAGATTATCATTAGGCAGTGATGGTACAACTGGATATGGGTTCAATTTAGGGTTAGATACTAATTCTAATGGTATTGTTTTATCTACATCACATACATATGGTGTTGGATTTGGATTCAATTTCGGATATGGTAATGTTGGATTAGCTGTGTCTTCTACATTAACTGGACCTACTGCTGGTGCAACTATGAATGTAACATTAGCAAGTAACCAAGGTATATTTATTTCTAATGGTACTACATCTAATCAAATTGATATTCAATATGGTTCTAACCAATTAACATTAACGAATGTAGCATCAAGACTTGCGTTAGATTTAGGTATCGGTTCTACTTTACCGAATGCCACAACAACACTTGATTTACAAAGCACAACAAAAGGTGTTGGGTTACCAGTAGTAACAACAAAACCATCAGCAACAGATAGAAAAGGTAATTTCTTATATGATACAGACGATAGTTTGAAATACTCGGATGGATTTAATTGGAGAACACTAGCAACTGTTAGTGCATCAACGGCTGTTGCAGTAGCATATGTTTTATATAATAGTGTAAATGCAGCAAGTAGTGATATGTCAGTTTCTGTTAAAGGTGATGGTTCTATTTTATTGCCGTATTGCAGTCTTCATTACGCATTAACAACTATGATAAATAATAATGACACTAAATCAATTATTGTTATGGATAGTGGTGAAGTTGAATCTTTACCGACAACAGCATCGTATTCATGGGATAAATCAATTACATTGAATTATGGTGTGTATATTATAGCTTCAAATGGTAATGTTACAAGTGCAGGACAAACAACTAATCCTGTGACATATTTATTTAATGCCGATGATGGATTCAGTCTAAATGGTGGCGGTACAATGGCTTTATGGAATAAGGGTCTTGTTAATATTGCTGGTGGGTCTAGTGTTAGTTGTGTTATAGATGGTGTGACGATTCTATTCAATCAACGATTGATAAATAAAACTAATAACTCTTTGTTGGATATAGATAAAACGAATTTTTATCACACAGATAGTTTAGCAATTATATCTGGTAGTCCATATCTAGCATATTTAGTGTCAACTTATTGTGACTTGGGATACATCAACACAAATTATGCAAGATTGAATTTAACTAGATGTGTATTCAACAACACTGTTTTAACAGTTAGTACTGTTGGTGGATACGGAAAAGTAACAGATAGTAGTTTTTATGCTGCTGCTAATATACAGTTTTCGTATATAACTTTTAGTAGTATTGATAGTTTAGGTTATAACTATACATCAAGAAATAATTCATTTGACTTGATAAATAATGTGAACAGAACAGCATTCAAAGTATTGGCAAATAACTGTGCGTCTGTTGGGGATAGAATAGTTAGATGTTCATCAGGTGTTGCCGATATGATAGGTGACGAGTTGCCTACACCTGGTTCAAGTACAACTAAATTATATTGTTATTCATTATACACGCCTACGACAGTACATAACGGTGTACCTGATAGTACAACAACATTTATTGTGACTGCTGTTGGTTTAACAATTGCTTAAAATAAAAGGATATATCAAATGATATATCCTTTTTTTATATATACTGTATGGTAGTATTAAAATTTGGTGATTTTCTTTTAGAAAACAAAATAGATAAAATAAAAACGACTGATTTATCTGAATTAAAGATAAGAGGTAATTTCTTGACTAAAAAAGAAGCTAATTTTTTACAAAAAGAAATAGAATCTAAATATACAGATAATCCAACAGATTTGATACTTAACAAAAAAGATGATATAAGATATAATATTTATACATTTGATAATCCATATGCAGAAAAAGATATAAATGGTATCAATTTAAGAATAACTACTGGATTAATCAGAAATGGTGAAAGAACTTGGTTATTATATGCTGATAAGCAAATTATAGGGGAATTTTATTCTATATCTGAAATAAAAGCTGTTATAAAATATATTAGTGATAATATAATTAAATCAATCCATTAAGTATTTTAGGAAATATTGCTTTTTCAAATGCCAATTCTTCTAATTTTTTAATGAAAATATCATTTCTATAATATCCAATGGTGTGTATATTTTTTGGTGATATCATTTGTTTACATTTAACTGAATCATATAATGATTTTAATGATTCAAGTTTGTTATTAAAATGATAAAATTTTATATCGTTAGTAGAATTGTCACTACAATAATATGTAGTATCTTCAATAGAATAATAGAAATGTCGGTGAGTTATTTCTTTGTAACCAAGTTCAATTGTAGCTAGATATATCATATACTTTCTAATATTTTTCTGACTACTATATTTTTCAATTCATCTAATGGATGAATCATATCTGGTAATAATATTTTTTCATTACTTCTCGGCTCATATAACATACCAGTTAAATATTCCGATATAAAAGTTGAATCACCACCATTATTATGAAGTTCTTTACCTCTTGATAAATCACTTCGTTTATAATAATATGCATTATTATTAGTAGCATAATAGTAATTGACATTGACATATACATCAGAATACGTTAATTTCATTTCTGTTGTACCCAGATATATAATCATATATTTTCTAATATTTTACTTAAAACAATTTCTTTTAACC
>JACCDH011494887.1_pt1 | contig 22320 bp, 20 predicted proteins | sample 7442481 | NCBI WGS metagenome assembly JACCDH01 (sample SAMN15323433, study PRJNA562643) | freshwater metagenome | isolation source: river surface water | place: USA:Blue River Watershed | collected 2017-08-15
CAAACCATTCTGCATTGTCAGGGCGATATGCACTTGAATGTGATCAAATGGAAATTGGAGCATCAGTATAATTTGGCGGTGAACTTTAGTAAGACGAAGATTCCTTACAGAGAAACCATTCGCAGAAAAGCAGAAGCTACCTATCGCCACAAAAAACAATCCGGTGGTGCCGGACAGTTTGGTGAAGTGAGCTTACGCATTGAACCTTGGTATGAAGGCATGCCTGAACCAGAAGGATTGAACGTGCGTGGCCGCGAATCGTATGATCTTACTTGGGGTGGCAAGCTGGTTTATTACAATTGTATCGTTGGCGGTGCTATTGATCAACGTTTCCTGCCTTCTATTTTGAAAGGCATTATGGAGAAGATGAATGAAGGTCCGCTAACAGGTGCTTATGTACGTGATATCCGTGTGTCTGTATTTGATGGAAAAATGCACGCAGTAGATAGTAATGATATGGCATTCAAGACTGCCGGTACCATGGCTTTCAAAGAAGCATTCCAAGCGGCTGATCCACAGTTGCTGGAACCGATTTATCATGTGGAAGTACTTTGCCCGGAAGACCAAACCGGTAATGTGATGGGCGATTTGCAAACACGTGGTGCCATTGTAGAAGGCATGGATGCAGAAGGCCATTTTACCGTGGTGAAAGCACAAGTGCCATTGGCGCAGTTGGGTAATTATGCATCTTCTTTGCGTTCTTTTACGCAGGGTAGAGCAAGATTCCGCATGCAGTTTGATCACTATGCACCGGTTTCATTTGAACAACAACAGAAGCTGGCTGCTGCGTACAAGAAAACAGCAGAAGTGGTTGAAGCATAAAAGTGTTGATTTTTTGAAAATAAAAAGCCTCTCCAATTGGAGAGGCTTTTGTATAGAAATATGCAGATTAATATCTGTAATGCTCAGGCTTGAACGGACCTTCCTTCGTGATACCAAGGTAGCCAGCTTGCTCATCAGTCAGCTCATCCAGTTCAACACCAATTTTGCTCAGGTGTAAACGGGCAACTTTCTCATCCAGGTGCTTAGGCAACACATATACTTTATTATCGTACTTAGTGTGGTTAGTCCACAACTCAATCTGTGCCAGTGTCTGGTTGGTGAATGAGTTACTCATTACAAAGCTTGGGTGACCAGTTGCGCAACCGAGGTTCACCAGACGACCTTCAGCCAGGATGATGATATCGTTACCTTCTACATTGTAGATATCTACCTGAGGCTTGATGGTATCTTTTGTATGACCGTAGTTGTTGTTCAACCATGCGATATCGATTTCGATATCGAAGTGACCGATATTACATACGATCGCTTTATCCTTCATTGCACGGAAATGCTTTTCAGTGATCAGGTCGCGACAACCAGAAGCAGTAACAATGATATCAGCTTCTTTCACTGCATCAATCATTTTCTTCACTTCAAAACCGTCCATAGCAGCCTGCAGGGCGCAGATAGGATCGATTTCAGTGACGATTACGCGGCAACCAGCACCAGCCAATGAAGCGGCAGAACCTTTACCCACATCACCATAACCACCTACTACAGCAACCTTACCAGCAAGCATCACGTCAGTAGCACGACGAATCGCATCTACCAGTGACTCTTTACAACCATACTTGTTATCAAACTTAGACTTGGTTACAGAATCGTTTACGTTGATCGCAGGCATTGGCAATGTACCTTTTGCTACGCGCTCATACAAACGGTGTACACCGGTTGTTGTTTCTTCAGAAATACCCTTCACGTGCTGAACCAGCTCAGGATATTTGTCCAATACCATATTGGTTAAGTCACCACCATCATCCAGAATCATGTTCAAAGGACGATCTGCGCCGCCGAAGAACAATGTTTGCTCAATACACCAATCAGCTTCTTCGATTGTTTGACCTTTCCAAGCAAACACACCGATACCTGCAGCAGCAATAGCAGCAGCAGCATGATCTTGTGTAGAGAAGATATTACAAGAACTCCACTTCACTTCAGCACCCAGGGCAACCAGTGTTTCGATCAGTACAGCAGTTTGGATGGTCATGTGCAGACAACCTGCAATGCGCGCACCTTTCAATGGCTGAGCAGCGCCATATTCTTTGCGGATAGCCATCAGACCGGGCATTTCTGCTTCAGCCAGACGAATTTCCTTACGGCCCCAATCGGCCAGACTCATGTCGGCCACTTTGTACGGCAGACTGAAGTCAATAGAAGTTGTGATGGTAGACATATTGTTTGTTTTATGGTCGCAAAGATAGTTTTACAGGATAAACAGATAGTAATCTGTAATTTAATTAGGATAAAATCAATAAAAAGCTACTTTTATCAGAACAAATGCGCAGTTTTCTATGCCAAAACCCAGTTTAAAAGTAGAATCCACTAATGCCACTCCAGCCTTGGATGAAAAAGACCTCGCCATCCTCCGTTTATTGCAGCACAATGCGCGCATGACGGTGAAGGAAATTGCAGATCAGGTGCACCTGAGTACAACACCAGTGCATGAGCGCATCAAGCGCATGGAAGCCAGTGGTGTGATTCAGCAATATGCCACGCTGGTTGACCACAACAAAGTGCGTAAAGGCTTGATGGTGATTGTGTATGTATCGCTTAAGCAGCACAGCAGAACTGCCGGTGCAAAGTTTATCAAGCACATCCATGAGCTAAATGAAGTGATTGAATGTTACAATGTTTCCGGTGAATTTGATTTTATGCTGAAAGTTGTGGCCGAGAATATGGATGCGTATTATGATTTCCATGTGAACAAACTCAGCCAGAGTGAGAATATCGGCCATGTGCAATCAGTATTTGTGATGGGTGTGATTAAGCAAACCCATGTGTTGGTGCATTAAAAATCATCCGATTAAAATCTTCGTTAAATAGCCATACGGCCTTTTAAAGACTAGCCAATTTTCTTACATTCATAGGGTAAACGACCCATTTATGAAACTCTCCGGCAACCATCTCGTGATCGCTGCAGCCATCATCATTAGCAGCAGCATTCTTGCTTTTGCATACAAGTATAAATTCCGCAGTACAGAAACCATTGTGGTAACAGGTTTGGCGGAGAAAGATTTTACCAGTGACCAGATTGTGTGGAAGGGAAGCTTTAATCGCTATGGCATGGATTTAAAGCAGGCCTATGCTTCGTTGAAATCTGATGAAGCTGAAATTAGAATCTATCTAAAGAGTAAAGGTCTACCTGACAGCAACATTGTATTCTCTTCAGTAGATGTACAGAAAAGTTTTGATACGCGTTATGATGCGCAGGGCAGGGCAGCAGGCACTTATTTTACCGGCTATACATTGAGTGGTGAGGTTACTGTTAATGCGAAAGATATTGTGTTGGTAGAAAATGTCTCTCGTCAGGTAACGGAACTTTTACAAAGAGGGATTGAATTCAATTCGCGTAAGCCGGATTATTACTATACGCGCTTGAATGAACTGAAAATTGATTTATTAGCGAAAGCATCACAAGATGCGCGTCAGCGTGCTGAGACTATCGCCAAAAACTCTGGTATTGGTTTAGGTAATCTAAAGAAAGCCAGTATGGGTGTGTTTCAGATTACCGGTAAGAATAACAATGAGGAGTATAGTTATGGAGGCTCATTCAACACCACGTCCAAAGAAAAAACCGCATCCATTACTTTACGTGTAGAATACCTCGCTGATTAATCATCCTATCACTCTATCATTCACTCATTCTATCATTCTATCATCCACTCATTCTATCACTGTATCATCGCTAAACCCATACTTCTTCCATATTTCGGGAATGGGTATGTTGAATGCCATTTGTTCTTTAGTGAGAGGATGTGTAAAGGATAGTTTGTGCGCCTGCAGAAAAATACTGCCGTCAGGACTGCTTCTAGGAAAACCATATTTCAAATCGCCCACAATAGGGCAGCCAATTGCAGCCAGCTGTGCACGTATTTGGTGAAACAATCCGGTGTGCAATTGAATTTCTAGTAAGTGATAACGATTGGTGGATTGCTTCAGTTGATACTGCAGTTTTGCTTGCTTAGCATGTGCGACAGCTTGTTTGAAAACTTGTGCTTTTTGTTGTTCTCCTTTTTTGCGTAACCAATGTTCTAAAACGCCTTCTGTGGCAGGTGGTGGCTGGCCAACGACTGCTTTGTATTGCTTATGGATTTGTCGGTCCTGAAAAGCTTTGCTCAAGGCAGTTTGTACTTCAGCTGTTTTTGCCAAAAGCAATAAGCCACTCACACGTTGATCCAAACGATGTACAGGTTCAAACGGATGTTTGATCAGCTGCAGCAAAGAAGTTTGTTTGCCATCGTTTTGTACAGCTAGTCCGGCTGGCTTATTTACCACCAGCAGGTGATCATCTTCAAAAATGACCGGAATGATTGGCTCCATCCCACTAAGGTAGGCATTCGTGTGTAGCTGGGATAATTCACATATTTATGCGATTGTGTTCGCTAAGCTTTATGGTGAGTTTCGTAGCATGAAAAAATATCTCTTTCTGCTTATTGTCTTTTTTGCTATTAGTGCCCAAGCACAATGGAAGCCAGATCATGCTTTAATGATCGACAGTATGCTGCAGCAATATGTAGATACACGTCAGTTATCGGGCGTGGTTTTGCTGGCAAAAGATAATCAAGTGCTCTATCAGAAAGCTATTGGTATGGCTGATAGAGAGCAACAAATACCCAACGCTATTAGTACAAATTTCAATATTGCCTCTATGGGCAAAACTTTCACTGCAACAATGGTGATGCAGTTGATACAGGAAGGCAAACTATCCTTACATAGCAATTTGGAAAGTTTGTTGCCAGCTTCAGGTGTACAAAAAGCAGATAGCATTACGGTCTATCATTTGCTGACGCACAGTTCTGGTGTAGGTAATTATATGATGCATAAAAACTATGAACAGGATAGAACGAAATTGACCTCTTTGACTTCATTAATGCCTTATGTAAAAGAGATGGAACCTACGATGCCAATTGTTGGTACAGCACATCACTACTCAAATTCTGGATTCATTTTATTGGGTAGGATTATTGAGACCATCACTGGTAAAACTTATATCCAGAATCTTCAGGAAAGAATTTTTAAGAAAGCAAGTATTCGAAATTCTTATATCCATTATCCTGCCACATTTGATGCGCCGAAAGAAGCTGTACCCTATATCGCATATACGGCAAAAACCTATCACAACGCAGTGGCTGAAGAATTTCCTGCATACAGTGATGGTGGTATGCAGTCGAATGTGAATGATCTCTGGCAATTTGGGAAAGCTTTATTGAATCATCAGTTACTGGAACAGTCTTTTCGTGATACGATGTGGAAGGGGAGAATGGATATTGGTAGAGGTGGACAGTATGCTTTTGGCTGGATTGATAATACCAATCCCTGGGGTAAAAAAGTAGTGAGCCACGATGGCGGCGGTAAAGGATTTTCAACTGATCTGAAATTGGTACTGGAGGATGGCTATGTTGTGGTAGTGTTGTTGAATAATCGAGTGAATCCGCGTGAGGTGTCGAATAATATTTTAAGCATTGTGTATACCGGTCAATATCAAAAGCCAACTAAATACTTGGAAACACAGCTCACAGAAATCATGGAGCAAAAAGGTTTTCAGTATGTAGTGGACCACTATAACACGATTCTAAAAGAAAAAGGATTTGATAAAACACCGAGCCCATGGGTCATCATTCGCTTTAGCGATATGCTGGAAAGTCTGGGTGAGTATGATAAGGCTTTTGCTATTCAGGAAATTGGCAGAAGAGAATTTCCTAAGGAGACATCGATGTATAATATCACTGGTCAACTCTTAGCCTCTCAGGGCAAAAAGCAGGAAGCCAAGCAATGGTTTGATAAAGCACTGGCTATCGATCCGAAGGATGAATTTGCTAAAATGATGTTGAAGCAGTTGGGTTTGTAGTGGGTTAGATGGCTTTGCCCATTACATAATCATTCATTTGATAGCCGTTACCAATATCGAAGTCGGCTTCATAGTGAATCTGAAAGCCCAGCTTCTCGTAGAAAGCCACTGCAGAATTGTTACGGTTAACTTGTAAAACCAATTGTTCGCCAGAGTTACTCTTGGCATATTCTGTAACTGCTGCCAATAAAGCTTTACCTGCACCGCTCTTTTGTATAGCTGGTAAAACATAAAGTTTGTGCAGCTTATACATGCCTTCCATTGGCTCACGACCTACTGCTGCAAAGCCAATAATTTCCTTATCTAATTCCGCTACAAAGAATTGAATATTCTGTTGCATTTGTTTTTCCAGTGATGCGGTGCTGTACATCATATCCAACATGTAGTGCATTTGTTCTGGCGACAAAATATTACCATACGCCACAGGCCATGTGGTATTGGCCACAGCCTGTATAGCCGGAATATCTTTGGTATCAGCTTTTCGAATAGACAGCATTTTCATGTTTGATTTTAGAAATATTTCGATGTAGTTGAATAGCTTTAATGGAATACCTGAATACAATCAGGTAGGAGATAATGGCGCCTGCTATCAAGAGTAGCTGTGAAGTATTTTGGGTAATTTGTTGATCTGCTGCAAGCATCAGGAAGAAATCGTACAAGCCGTGAAAAAGTACTGCCAACACAATGCCCATACGTAAGTATAAATCTCTGTTGTGCTTATCGAATCTTGCTTTGCCCACATAATAGCCCATCATCACTGCAAAGCAGGCATGGGCGGGCACGCTCATAAACATGCGAATCATTCCTGTGGCAAAACCATGCTGCAAAACATAGCCGATATTTTCAGCAGTAGCAAAGCCCATACTCACTATTACGCTGTACACAATACCATCGAAAGGTTCATCGAATGCGCGTTTACGTAACGCATATCGCTGCAGTACAAAATATTTACTCAGCTCTTCTGATAAGGCAACCACCAAAAATGCATCAATGAAGTAGTAAAGCCAGCTGTTGAGTGGATAGAACCATTTATGTGCAATGGGCCCTAGAATCAATTGAATACCCAATGGCGGAATGATGGCCATTACACCCAAACCAAATGAGGCCAATAAATGGCCAAATGGTTCACGGTTGTATTGATCTCTGGCATAAATAAAGACAGAGATGGCAATACCCGGTGCCAGCGCCAATAAGAGTAGGTTCATATGCTTAGCCTAGGTTGGCTAGACTTTCTTCAATGGTCTGAATGCGCGCCAAAGCATCTGCTTTTTTCTTCTCCTCATTCGCAATTACTTCAGGCTTGGCGTTCTGCACAAAACGTTCATTCCCTAACTTCTTCATGACAGATTCTAAAAAGCCTTTCTGATAAGCCAAATCTTTCAGCAATTCTGCTTTCAATGATTCCGTATCTACGCTCTGTCCAGCTGTAACAATGTAGAACTTGTCTTTTTCTACTGCAACCACAATACTTTTGTTCACGGCAGCATCAGTCAGTTGAATTGCTTCAGCATTTACTTGCTTGGCCAGAATGGCTTGAATAGCTGTGTACTGCGTTTGGGCAGTTGTTTGAATGTGCAGTGTAATTGGGTCTTTCGGCTTGATCTGGTTCTTGGCCCTTGCTTCACGTATAGCAGTGATTACTTGCTTCAGCAGCACACCCTCCGCAATGATCGTACTATCTACAGCACCGGCTTTGGTAAACTGAGATACACACAAATCCTGGTCCGTCTCTTTCAGCAGGTGATGAATTTCTTCGGTGATGAAAGGCATATAAGGATGCAGTAATTGCAACAATTCATCAAAATATGCGATGGTTTGTGTATACACTTCTTTGCTGATGGGTTGCTCAAAACCTGGCTTAACCCATTCCAAATACCAAGAACAGAAATCATCCCAAACCAAAGAATAGAGCATTTTCAATGCTTCACTCAAGCGGAAATCTGTATAGGCTTGATCAAGTGCATGCTTTACTTCATTCAAGCGATGGCCAAACCAATTCAGTGCAAATGTGCTTTCGGTTGCAGGAATATCGGCTTGTCTGCCTTCCCACATTTTCACCAGCTTGAGCGCATTCCATAATTTGTTATTGAAGTTTCTGCCTTGTTCCAATGAAGCTTCATCAAACAAGATATCATTACCGGCAGGTGAGGCAATCATGATACCAAAACGCACTGCATCTGCGCCGTATTGATCAATCAGGCCAAGTAGATCAGGCGAATTACCCAGGCTCTTACTCATTTTTCTGCCCAGCTTATCGCGTACAATACCTGTGAAGTAGACTTCGCGGAAAGGAATCTGACCTTGGTATTCAAAACCAGCCATAATCATTCTAGCTACCCAGAAGAAAATGATTTCTGGTGCTGTTACCAGTGTATTGGTAGGATAGTAGTACTGTACTTCTTTATTGCCGGGATCACTCAAACCCTTGAACACTTCAAACGGCCAAAGCCAAGAAGAGAACCAGGTGTCTAAACAATCTTCATCCTGACGAATATCTTCAATCGTGTAGTTACCAGGATATTGCGCTTGCAATTTTTCAAACGCAGCTGCTTTATTGGCTGCAACAGCAAATTGTCCGTCAGGAGTATACCAAGCAGGAATCTGGTGGCCCCACCACAACTGGCGACTAATACACCAGTCCTTGATATTCTCCATCCAGTGATTATACAGATTGCGGAATTTGGGTGGGAAGAACTTGATCTGCTCATCCATCACTGCTTTTAGCGCTGGCTCGCTGATTTTTTTCATGGCTACCCACCACTGTTCACTGAGACGTGGTTCTACTACGGTATCTGTTCTTTCGCTATAACCAACTTCGCTGGTATAGTCTTCTGTTTTTACCAAATGGCCTTTGGCTTGCAGTTCAGCAACAATTTTCTTGCGTGCTTCAAAGCGATCTTCACCTACAAAAATCTGTGCTGCTTCAGACAAACTGCCATCATCATTCAGTACATCTACAATCTCCAGTTGGTGTTTTTGTCCCAACTGATAATCGTTCATATCATGTGCCGGTGTTACTTTCAACGCACCCGTACCAAAATCTTTTTCTACGTATTCATCCGGGATGATACGAATCAATCTGTTGATCAAGGGCACCAACGCGTATTTACCATGCAATGCTTGATAGCGTTCGTCATCCGGGTGCACGCAGATAGCCGAATCCCCCATAATGGTTTCCGGACGAACAGTGGCAATGGTGATGTATTCATTTGTTGCTACGCCATTGGCATCTGCAATGGCATAACGAATATGGTAGAGTTGCTGATTGGTGGTTTTGCGAATCACTTCTTCATCGCTCAACGCAGTCTTGGCCTTCACATCCCAGTTGATCATGCGCTTGCCGCGATAGATATAGCCCTTGTCGTACAAATCCACGAATACTTTGATCACCGACTCATAGTAGTGGGCATCCATGGTGAAGGAAGTGCGGTTCCAATCTAGACTACACCCCATCTTGCGTAATTGCTGCAGAATGATGCCGCCATATTTTTCCTTCCACTCCCATGCATAGTTGAGGAACTCCTCTCTGCTCAAAGAAGATTTGGTAATACCTTTCTCACGGAGCATCTGCACCACTTTGGCTTCAGTGGCAATAGAGGCGTGGTCGGTACCCGGAACCCAGCAGGCATTTTTGCCGCTCATGCGGGCACGGCGGGTTAGAATATCCTGAATGGTATTATTCAAGCAATGGCCCATGTGCAATACGCCCGTTACGTTCGGCGGGGGAATGACGATGGTGTATGCCTCTCTTTCGTCGGGTGTACTATTGAAATAGCCTTTGCTCATCCAATGTTCGTACCACTTGCTATCCGTTTCTGATGGGGTAAAATTCTTGCTCAGTTCCATGGTTGCTGCTTAATTAACAGGGTGGCAAAAGTAACGAAAAGCAGTGGCAGCCATTGGGTTTAGGGCATAAAAAAGCCGCTTCCGTGAACGGACGCGGCGATATGCACATGAGAAAAAAGACTTACCAGATCATTAAACGGGTAGGAATGGCGTCGTCTGGCACCATAGTGGTTTCCAAACCGCCAGTTTCTAACCGTGCTGATTGCAGGCTGATGGCTGCCTGAGCGCGAATGGTTTTGGCCTTATCCATACAGACTTTGGCTGTATTGCAAGTGGTTTCCCCCAGTTTTTTAGCCGAACGTATTTGTTTACAAGATGTTCCGCTCAGGAGCGCGATACATAAAAAGGTAAAGATGTATTTCATTTTGCAGCAGATTCAGTGTAAAATTAACCAGCAATACCTATTGATCAGGTTAACCAGTGTTACATAATCCTTAACGGGCGTTAGGGAATAATGTTACAGCTGTGTTACTGGTTTTTTTTATTGGTCACCAAACGAGTCAGATTATTACGGGGAACACAAAAAAAAGACCGGCAAAAGAACCGGTCAGGCAATTTATAAGTGCATACAATCCTGCCTGCAATCTTTAATTGACTGCAAGTAATTGACAAACAATCGCCTGTATTAACTAAGCAAGGGCTTAGTTATTTGGGCATATCAACGATATACGCAATGGTAATAATCACACTAAATACGAGTGTAATCACCAATGCATAGATCATGCCCTGCTTGAAATTGTTGTTTAAGTGGAGATGTTCCATGGCCAGCATTTTAAGTGAAAAATGGGGGGAAAGCCTTTGCTGCTGTTGAGCCACGCAATTAATGAAATCCAGTGCTAGTAGTTTGTCCGATTTGCTGGTATAAAAATACTGTAAATTGCTTTTTTGAAAACAGGATTTTTGTCATATTTCAGATTTGCAGTTTGCAGTTGTTGATATAGAAACCACGGGTGGTTGGCCGAATGAGCATGGCATTACGGAAATCGCTATTGTATTATATGATGGCAAAAAAGTAACGCGTGTATATGAGCAATTGGTAAATCCCCAGCAACCCATTCCCATCTATATTCAGGGCATGACGGGTATTACTGATGCTATGGTGTCTAAAGCACCTGTATTTGCTACAGTTGCCGCTGAAGTCTACGACTTATTGAAGGACAAGGTATTCGTTGCGCATAACGTCAATTTCGACTATTCATTCGTGAAGCACCAGTTGAAAATGGCTGGCTTTGAGTTGCAGTCGCCTAAACTCTGTACCATCCGGCTTGCCCGTAAAGTATTTCCCGGTTTGCATAAGTATGGGCTGGGTAACTTGACCAGAGAATTAGACATAACAATAGCGAATCGGCATCGTGCCGGTGGCGATGCATTAGCAACGGCTCAGGTATTGGAAAAAGTTATCGCCAAGGATGGAATGCGCACGATTCAGGATATGTTTTTGCGTGAGAATAAAGAGCAGTTATTGCCACCAGATCTGCCCGCAACTCAAGTGAAAAATCTGCCTTATGAACCTGGTGTTTACTATTTTCATGATGCAAAGGGAAAAGTAATCTATGTGGGTAAGGCCAAGAATATCAAGTTTCGCGTCACTAATCATTTTACAGGGCTGAGTACAGGCAAGAAGCGACAAGAGTTCTTACGCAATATTTATAGCATTAGTTATCAAACCTGTCCCACAGAATTTTCTGCGTTCATTCTTGAAAGTGTAGAAATTAAAAGACTTTGGCCCCGTTACAACAAGAGTCAGAAAAATTACGAACAGCTTTGGGGCATTTATGCTTTCGAAGATCAATTGGGGTATCAGCGTTTGGCGGTTGACAAGAAAACAAAATATACTCAGCCGGTCCAAACATTTGCGAATAGAACGGATGCGCACCGTGCATTGTGGAAATTGGTACGTGAGCATGCTTTGCATGCAGGGTTATGTTTTTTAGATAAGACAACACAAACACCGTTGCCCCCAGTAAAAGCACATAATGCCCAAGTGGCAACAGCGATTGCTTCTTTTCAAGAGAGCAATACTACTTTCGTAATTAGTGAAACAGATTTTGATTGCATATTGATAGAGGATGGAAAATTTTATGGTATAGGTTCTGTAGCTCAATCGGTGCATGGTTTAACCTTGGATGAATTAAAGGCCCAAATACAACAGTTCCCCGAGAATGAAGTCATTCGGTCCATGGTACGGAAATATGTGGAAAAATTTCCTGCCCGCGTCCTGCCTGTACGCGCATAGGCCTGCGAGAAAATCAAATTTTTTTCTTTCGCTACGCCCATTACATTCGCAACCCTTTAATGGTTAGACTATGGAGATAGCTGTTCAGATTGCCGCTTCGATGAACCTTCGCTTGATGCAGGTAGAGAAAGTGTTGAGCTTGTTGGAAGAAGGTGCCACCATTCCATTTATTGCACGTTATAGAAAAGACGTAACAGGCGGATTGGATGAAGTGCAGATTCAAAAAATTCAGGATGATGCCAAAGCGCTGAAAGAGTTCAATGATCGCAAAGCATTTATTGAGAAAACCATTGCTGAGCAGGGTAAACTTACCGAAGCCCTTCAGGAGAAATTGAATGCAGCAACCACCATTGCAGAACTGGAAGACATTTATCTGCCCTATAAACCCAAACGTAAGACCAAAGCGCAGACTGCCAGAGAAAACGGACTGGAACCATTGGCCATATTGCTGATGGAACAAACAGCGCAGGATATTGCTGCTATTGCCGCTACTTATGTAAACGAGCAAGTGAAGGATGCAGATGCAGCCTTACAAGGTGCTCGCGATATCATCGCAGAGAATATCAATGAAAATGCAGAACTGCGTGCCAAACTGCGTAAGCTGTTTGAAGATAGTGCCACGCTGCAGAGTAAGGTGCTGGCAGATAAGACAGAAGAAGCCATTAAGTACAAGGACTATTTCGATTTTTCAGAACCCATTCATAAGATTCCTTCCCACCGTATTCTCGCAGTGATGCGTGGTTTCCTGGAAGGATTTTTGCGCATGAATATTGCCCCTGTAGAAGAAGATGCCATTGGCATGATCGAAGATCAGTTCATCACGGGTCATTTGAATGCATCTGTTGAGCAAGTGAAGAAAGCTATTAAGGATGCTTATAGAAGATTATTGCAGCCGAGCTTGGAATCAGAATTCAGGACTGCGCTGAAAGCACGTGGTGATGAAGAAGCCATTGCTGTATTTGCAGAAAACCTGCGTCAGTTATTGTTGAGTTCGCCCTTGGGTAGCAAGCGCGTGCTGGCGATTGATCCGGGTTATCGTACAGGCTGTAAAGTGGTTTGTTTGGATGAGAAGGGCGAGTTGTTGCACAATGATTTGATCTATGTGCATGAAGCCAATCGTTTGGAGACCAGTCGCTGGACAATTCGTGAACTAGTTGCTAAGCACGATATCCAGGCGTTTGCTATTGGCGATGGTACTGCAGGTAGGGAGACTGAACAGTTCATCAAAGGCTTGCAACTGAACCTGCCTGTTTTTTTAGTGAATGAAGATGGTGCTTCTGTTTACTCAGCATCAGAAACTGCAAGAGAAGAGTTTCCTAACCATGATGTTACTGTGCGTGGTGCAGTAAGTATTGGTAGAAGATTAATGGATCCTTTGGCTGAGTTGGTGAAGATTGATCCCAAGAGTATTGGTGTTGGGCAATACCAGCATGATGTTAACCAGTTTCGCTTAAAAGAAAAACTGGATCAAACAGTGGTAAGCTGTGTGAACCAAGTTGGGGTGAATTTGAATACAGCGTCTAAACATTTATTGCAATATGTGAGTGGTATTGGCGGTACGCTGGCAGAAAACATCATTCGTTACAGAAGCGAGATTGGTGGTTTCAAGAGCCGACAGCAATTATTAAAAGTGCCACGCTTGGGTGGTAAGGCTTATGAGCAGTGTGCAGGCTTTTTGCGTGTGCCAAAGGGTGAGCATCCGCTTGATGCCACTGCGGTGCATCCGGAAGCGTATCCACTAGTTGAGCAAATGGCGAAAGACCTTGGTCTTCCTGTGCAAGAACTGGTCGCCAATGAAACCAATATCAAACAAATTGATCCTAAGAAATACGTGACCGAAACGCTCGGTACATTAACGATTCAAGATATCCTGAAAGAATTGTCTAAACCCGGCCTAGATCCGCGTAGCGAATTAGAGCAATTCTCCTTTGCAGATATCTACAGCATGGAAGATGTGAAAGTGGGTATGGTCTTGCCTGGTGTTGTTACCAACCTAACGCGCTTTGGGGCTTTCGTAGACATTGGCGTTAAGCAAGACGGTTTGGTGCATGTGAGCGAAGTGGCGCATCGTTATATCACTGATCCGGGCGAAGTACTCAAGCTGAATGATAAGGTTCAAGTGAAAGTGCTGGAAGTAGATATCGCACGTAAACGTATTGCGCTTTCCATCAAACAAACACAGGATGCACCGCCCAAAGGTGGTGGACAAAAGACAAGACCTATGCAAAAAGAAAAGGATCTAAGTAATCTGAGCATGGGTGATGCGCTGAGTGCCCTCAAGCAAAAGTTTGGTAAATAAGCAAAAGGCTTTACCTTTTCGCAAAGTATGAGGTCATGCGAAAATGGTTACTGCTGTTTGGTATGTTTACGATGTTGCAGAGTCGTGCACAGTTCAATGCAACACCACTGGTAAAAGGCTTTGGGCAGGTATTGGAAGTGCCATCCGTTGATTATGGCATTGATTCCAAACTACACTATAAGCTGGTGATTGATGTGATGCAAGCGCCGTATCCGGATAGTGTGAATGAAGGCCTACTCAATGGTGCACGCATCATGAATTTGCACGCAGCAGCCGGTGTTAGCCCTAAAAAATTGTCTGTTGTTTTTGTACTGCACAATGTAGCCGCTTTTACACTTACCAGTAATGAAGCATATCGCAAAAAGTATGGTAAGGACAATCCCAACCTTGCATTGATCAAAGCCATTCAGGATGCAGGTGCAAGGGTTACTATATGCGGACAAACCATGCAGAAGCGTGGTATTGCAAGGGAAAATCTTTTGCCCAATGTACAGGTTGGTATTTCTGCTTTAACAACCATCAGCACCTTACAACAGCAGGGGTATACGATATTAAAGTCGCCCAGTCAGTAATTAGAAATCAGGATGTACACCGGTATAGTTATGCGGTGTAATCAATTTCAATTCTTTTTTGAGTGCAGCTGAAACTTTGAGCCCATCAATAAACTGGTGAATGGCTTTCTTATCGATGGTATGATTGCCACGTGTAAGTTCTTTCAGCGCTTCGTATGGATTGGGATAATTTTCTCTTCTCAGAATGGTTTGAATGGCTTCTGCAACTACCGCCCAGTTATTTTCCAGGTCTTCTTTGATTTTGGCTTCATGCAACAACAATTTGCCCAAACCTTTTTCCAAAGATTTTAGGGCAATGGTGATATGCGCCATCGGCACACCCACATTGCGCAGCACGGTAGAATCTGTTAAATCGCGCTGGAGGCGACTAATCGGCAGTTTGGCAGAAAGATGTTCTAGTATGGCATTGGCAATGCCGAGATTGCCTTCCGCATTTTCAAAATCAATTGGATTTACTTTATGCGGCATGGCAGAGGAACCCACTTCACCTTTCTTGGTCTGCTGTTTGAAGTAGTCCATGCTGATATAAGTCCAGATATCGCGGCAGAGATCAATCAAAATATTGTTGATGCGCTTCAATGCATCAAAATGTGCAGCCAAAGAATCGTAATGCTCAATCTGTGTAGTGAACTGTTGGCGTTGTAAGCCTAAAACACCTTCTACAAATTTGTTGGCTAACTCAATCCAGTTCTTTTTAGGGAAGGCAATATTATGTGCGTTGAAATTACCCGTAGCGCCGCCAAACTTGGCAGAGAAAGGAAGATAACCGAAAGCCTGTACCTGTGCTTCGATGCGTTCTACAAACACCATCAGTTCTTTACCGAGGCGGGTAGGAGAAGCCGGTTGTCCATGTGTTCTGGCTAACATGGATACTTTTTTCCAATCGCCCGCTAATTGCTGCAATCTGCCCTGCAGGTTTAGCAAAGCAGGCAGGTATTCGTATTCAATGCAATGTTTCCAGCTCAGAGGGATGGCCGTATTGTTCACATCCTGAGAAGTTAGGCCAAAGTGAATCCATTCTTTATAATCAGCGCCACCGCATTTATCCAATTGTTCTTTCAGAAAATACTCCACGGCTTTTACATCGTGGTTGGTGGTGGCTTCAATTTGTTTGATTTGCTGCGCATCTGTTAGGCTGAACTCAGCAGCCACTTTTTTCATGGCATTGCGCACTTTGGCTGGCAGGCGGAACAACTTCTGATCTGCTAAAAAGAAGAAATATTCTATTTCCACCCAAACACGGTACTTGATCAAAGCATATTCTGAGAAATATTCGTCTAACTGTTGTACCTGCTTGCGGTAACGTCCGTCAATAGCTGAAATAGCCGTCAGTTGATTGAGTTCCATATGTTTGGGAGGGCTTTGCGGCCGGCCGGAATCGACCCATTCTTCACCGAAAACCTGTTTCTTTGCAGGCAAAATTAGCTGAATTGGAGAAGATTCGGATTGGCGCTGTCAGTTATCTCAATACAAGACCAATGTTGTATGGGGTGGAACGTAGTGGATTGATGGATAAAATCATCCTCACCAAAGATTATCCGGCAAAAGTGGCGGGTGATTTATTGAGTGGGCAAATTGATGTGGGACTAGTACCTGTGGCCATCATTCCAAAATTGAAAGAAGCACATCTTATTTCCAATTATTGCATTGGATGTGATGGGGAAGTGGCATCAGTAGCCATTTTCTCTGAAGTGCCTATGGAAGAGATCACCACTGTTTTGCTGGATTATCAAAGTAGAACTTCGGTTCAGCTGGCGCAAATCTTGCTGCGCGAATACTGGCAACAGTCTGTGGTACTGGAAGATGCAGGCACAGATTTTATCGACAGAATTGGTGGTACCACTGCCGGACTCATTATTGGCGATAGGGCTTTGCAGCAGTTGAATAAAGGACAATATGTGTATGATTTAGGTTCTGCCTGGAAAGCATATACTGGTTTGCCTTTTGTCTTTGCAACATGGGTCGCCAATAAGCCATTAGATCCTGATTTCATTGATGCATTCAATATGGCCAATGCGTATGGTATTAACCATATTGAAGAGGTGTTGAAGGAAATGGATTATCCGGCATTCGATATGCATACTTATTATACCCATCATATCAGCTACACACTGGATGAAGCCAAGCGCAAGGGCATGGCCTTATTTCTGGAAAAGCTGAAGTTAAACAAGCAATGACCAGCATCAGCGTCATAACCATCTGCTTCAATAATTTGGAGGAACTGCAGCAAACCTGTGCGTCCGTTGATGCACAAACGCAGCACCCACAAGAACATTGGATCATCAATGGTTCTACGCAACCTGCTATTGCCGATTGGTTAGCGAACCATCCTCAGCCGGCATACAGAAAATGGCTGAACGAGCGCGATAAAGGTATATCAGATGCATTTAACAAAGGCATCGCCAAGGCCACTCAACACTATACGCACTTATTGCACGCGGGTGATGTGTATGCTGACAATCAAGTTTTGGCAGACGTAGCTAAATTCTTGGAAGTGCATCCTGATATCGATTGGATCAGCGGACGCATCGCCACTAACCGAGGCGGTGTGCTGGTAGAAGTGGGTAAGCCCTTTGATAAAGGAAAGTTGTATCGTGGTATGCGCAGTGTGGCGCATCCAACCTGGTTTGTACGCAGAGCCATTTATGATCAAGTAGGCTTATTCAAAGTGGAAGAAAAGATTGCGATGGATTATGATTTGCTTTGTAGACTTACCAAATGCAGCTATGCTTTCCTGCCACGTGTGATTACCCGATTCGATCACACGGGCACTAGTAACCAACATTACCTGCAATCCCTGCGCGATAATGTACGCATTTATGAAAAATATTTCGGCTTTTCCATTGCCTGCCGACTTTGGCAATGGCGTTTGTACCTGCTGCATCAGTTATTGCAGACTGCTGTTGGTAAGCAATTGATGCAATGGAAAAAGCGTTTGGGTCTGGAAAATATGTAACCTTGTAACCATGAAACTGCTCAACCTCGGCTGTGGTCATAAATATGTGAAGGATGCGCACTGGATTAATGCGGACATGGATCCGGCCAGTGTCGATGTGCAGCAGTGTAATTTCCTGAATGGTATTCCTTTTTCGGACAATCAATTTGATCTGGTCTATCACTCACATGTGTTGGAACATTTCCAGAAAAATGATGGTGCAGCTTTCATTCGCGAATGTTACCGCATTTGCAAACCCGGTGGCATGATTCGCATTGCCATGCCCAATCTGGAAGTAATTGCACAGGAATATTTGGCAGCATTGTCTAAAGCAGCAGGAGGTGATGCGCAAGCGGCTTCAGATTACGATTGGATGCTCTTGGAAATGTACGATCAAACCGTACGTAACAATAGTGGTGGTGCGATGCTGGAATACTTGACACAGCCCCAATTACCCAATCCTGATTTTGTGTTTCGTAGAATCGGGGGTGGTGGCAGAAAATGGCGCGAACAGTTTTTGCAACAAGCTTCTGGTGAAATCACCAAGCCTTCCAAACTGGAATTGGCTTTGAAACATCCTGCCAGAGCATGGGATAAAATCTATGATGCGTTCTTGCGTATTATACTCGGTAAAAAGCGTTTCCAATATTATCAAACAGGTAAGTTTCGCAATGGTGGTGAAATTCATCAATGGATGTATGATCGCTTTAGCCTCGAGCGCTTGCTGACCGCTGTGGGATTCACGCAAGTAAAAGTGCAAACAGCACAAAGCAGTTATCACCCCAACTGGGCTAGCTATCAACTCGATGATCCTGAAGAAAATGCTTCTATCTTCATAGAAGCGATCAAGCCATGAGAGTTCTTCACCTGAATACATACGATACTGGTGGTGCAGCCAAAGCCATGCTGCGCTTGCATAGAGGTTTGTTGGAAGCGGGTGTGGAGTCGCATGTGTTGGTTTTTAAGAAAACACAGGAAGATGCAACAGTAAGTGAAGTGCAATTTCCCTTTCTGGTAAAGTGGTTTTATCGCCTCCGTAGTGAACTCAATTTTCGTTTTCTCAAAAAGCGCACAGACCCCATTTATAATTTTTTCAATGCAGGAGAGCGGGTTTGTGTGGATGCAAAATACCTGCTCAAAAGTCTGCCTTTTCAGCCGGATGTGGTGATGCTGCATTGGGTAACAGGTTATGTAACTTCAGTCAATCTGCGCGACTTCTATCAAGCTGTACAAGTACCCATTCTTTGGCGTTTCAATGATTTGAATGCATTTACCGGCGGTTGTCATTATGCCAAAGCCTGTTTGCGGTATCATGAGGGCTGTGGCGAATGTCCGGCCTTACGTTCCAATAAGCTGGAAGACTTGTCCTACAAAAACCTGCAACTGCGAAAGCAACTATTGAAAACAATTCCGCTCAGCTTTGTATCCAGTACTTCAGAGATTGATCAGCAGGTTCGGAGCAGTGCTTTGGGAAAGCAGCAAGCGGTTGATAAAATTCTCATTAGCGCTGATATCGAACTGTTTCAACCTGTGGCTGATAAAGCAGCTTTGCGTCAATCGCTTCATCTACCAACAGATAAATTCATCATATTCTTCGGTTGCCAGCATATACTCGATCCGCGTAAAGGATTTGATCGTTTGATGCACAATTTGAAGCAGCTACATGAGCGCTTAACGCCAGCAGAAAGAGAAAAAGTGCTGCTAGTGTATGCCAGTCGCTACAGCGAAGTATCGCCCGATATTTTCCCTTTTGCTGCCCAGCAATTACCCTTTGCCCATTCGGAAAAAGCATTGGCACAATATTACCAGTTAGCCGATCTGTTTATCAGTCCGAGTATTGAAGATGCTGGTCCAATGATGATCCTAGAATCTTTGCTTTGCGGTACACCTGTAATTGCCTATAATATTGGGCTGGCACCGGATGCTATCCAACATGAACAGAATGGCTTTATTTATCCATTAAATGGGCCCGGCGACCTCTCAGATGGCATGCTGGAATTGATCCGTGCCAGTGGGGAAGATTACCAAGGCTTTTGCAGGAATGCCCGTACTTTTGCTGCCGAACAATTCAGTCATAAGCGAGAGATTCAGGCTTACCTGGATTTGTTCCAAAAAATCACCAGTAATCATGTTTGACAAAGCAAGATTTGTAGAGGAAATGCATACACAGGGCTACTCCATTGTGCCCGATGTGCTTTCTCCTGAATTTATACAAAAGGCCAAGGCCGAGTTGATGCAGGCCATTGACAAAGAAGCGGCTTATCATGGCGGTACCAGCTATAAAGATTATGGCATGGTGCTCTTGTGTTCTTTATATGGTGGTAGCTTTATTGAATTATTCGATAACGAATTACTCAATACTTGTTTCAATGCGGTGTTAGGTGATGGTTGTACGGTGTATGCCTACACTTCTTCATCCATGCCGCCGAATAAGACTAATTACTCCAACCGTATCCATGTGGATTGTCCGCGCATCATACCTGGCTATATCACCAATGTAGGTGCTACTATCCTGTTGGATGATTTCACAGAAGAAAATGGGGCTACTTGGTTTTTGCCTTATTCACAAACAAGAGAAGAGCAACCAACCAGAGAAGAATTTGAAGCTGGTGCTAAACGTGTCATTGCAAAAGCGGGAACAGTATGGTTTTTCAATGCGCGCATTTGGCATGCCGGTGGTAGTAATCATACGGATCAATGGCGTCATGCGATGACCATCAATATGTGTCGTCCTTATATGAAACAGCGCATCGATATTCCACGTGCCATGGCGCATATGGATTTGAGTGGCGTATCGCAAACTGCTTTACAAAAACTTGGATTTTTAGCACAGGTGCCTGCGAATTACGATGAGTATTATGCGCCACCTGAATTACGTAAATACAAACAACCTGTAGAATAATGGATACCAATTATCAGAAAGTTATTGAAGCGAATATTGCTTTGCACTCACGCATGAGTGATGATTACAGCACTTGCGAGCCACATTTTCGTCCTGAGAATATTCAAAAGGTAGAAGATAAACTTAGACCGGTGATTGAAGCCACCAATGCCAAGCGTCTGTTGGATTTGGGTTGTGGTACCGGTTTCATGATCAATATTGCCAAGAAATATGTGCAGGAAATCCATGGTGTAGATGTTACGCAAGCGATGATGGATAAGGTTGATAAAAGCGGTAACGCTACTATCGTATTGCACAATCATGATACGGGTTCATTTCCTGTGGAAGAAGGCAGCTTTGATGTGGTCACTGGCTATTCTTTCTTGCATCATTTGTATGATGTGGTTCCTACACTGCAAACTGCTTTTAAAGCTTTGAGAAAAGGCGGTCAGTTTTATGCTGATTTGGATCCCAACTATTATTTCTGGGAAGGTGTGAATCAGCTCGACAGAAATGGTCAGTATGATGGTATTGTGAAGCGTGAGATTGAAATGGTGACCTATAAGGACGAGGATATCGAGAAAAACTTCGGTGTTGATAAAGATGTATTCAATCAGGCTGAATTTGGAAAGAATATCAAAGGTGGTTTCAGAGAAGAAGAGTTGGTGGCTGCACTGAAGAATATTGGTTTCAGTAATGTACAGTTCTTCTATCATTGGTTTATTGGTCAGGGTAAGCTGATCAATGATGAAAGCATGGATAGAACAGCTCGCTTTGCGCATGCGGAAGTGATGCATGACTATCTGTTAAAAGCTATGCCACTGACAAGAAACTTGTTCAAGTATGTTGGTTTCGTAGCAACGAAATAAACCTGCTTGGTATCTTTTGATAGCGCTGTACCCTTAAAATCTCGCTTATGCAAATAGGTATTATCGGCTATGGTGATCTTGGTAAGCAGCTAAGGTCTTTTTTGCAGCAACAATATCCGGATGCTGTATTTACCGTGTTTGACGATTATACATCTGTAGCAGAAGGGGCCGTAGTTGCGCCTTTTGATGGCTATCAGCAGGCTGCTTATGCTGCTCATCAATTGTACATAGGATTGGGCTATAAGCATCTGGCCAAGCGTGAAGGTTTAGTTACATCCATCAACTCCACACAGTTGAAGCCATTTGTGCACCCTTCAGTAGTGCAGGGGGCGGATGTACAGGTTGGGGCAGGGAGTTTTGTATACCCAGGTGCTATTTTAGATCATCAAGCCATCGTTGGTAAGGGTGTCTTGATCAATAATGCGGTGGTTGTATCGCATGAAACCATCATCGGCGATGCTACGTATGTATCCCCCGGTGTGGTTATTTGCGGTAAAGTACAAATTGGTAAGCGTTGCTTTATTGGGGCTGGTGCCATTATCTCTAACGGCGTAACGATTGGCGATGATGTAGTGATAGGGATAGGATCGGTGATTACCAAGAATGTGCCTTCGGGTGCTTCTGTGATTGGTAATCCCATGCGTTTTACAGACAAACTGAATGTATTATAGATGACAGCTGCGATTTTACAATCCAATTATATTCCTTGGAAAGGTTACTTCGATTTAATGAATCTGGCTGATGTATTCATCATCTATGATCATGTGCAATACACCAAGAATGATTGGAGAA
>JACCDH010692695.1_pt1 | contig 22319 bp, 19 predicted proteins | sample 7442481 | NCBI WGS metagenome assembly JACCDH01 (sample SAMN15323433, study PRJNA562643) | freshwater metagenome | isolation source: river surface water | place: USA:Blue River Watershed | collected 2017-08-15
CCCATATAACCAGGGCTACTCATTGGTGTGCCCCACGCATTAAAATCTAATTCAGAATTGTATGTATCTCCTTGACGAACAAAATAACCTTTGTAGTTGTCAAAATATACACCTTGATAAACATAGGCATTCCACTCACCTTGTCCCCAGTCATTGGGATTACCGGGAGGGCCTGTAATCGCCGGGTTGTTGTCATCACAATCTCCTGAGATAGCAGCAAACCCCATGGGCATATCACACCCATAATAAACAGTATTATCTGTTCCAATACCATCCCCATCGGCATCGATATAATACGTCTGAGAATAAAAACATGATGCATCATCCACAACTGCAGTTGGGTCATAGTTACAGGCACCTTCATCCATACATCCAGGGTTATCCTGGGCTGCCGAAAAATTTACGATACTCAGCATAGTAACGAGTAGCATAAACAAATTCTTTTTGATCTTCATTTTGTAAAATTTAATTTGCGCAAAGTTAGGTCCATTATCAGCTTTGTCATCAGTAATAATCATTTGGATAAATATTAAAAATGAAAACCCCCATTGCTGGGGGCCTCATCATCTAATTAACCTATGCTTAACCTAATCCTTACTCTATATTATCCTTAAATTGATTTTCAAACTTCTGCCTCAACCAATCCAAAGATTCCATAATACCACCCTTTTTCTTGTGTTTATTTACGGTTGTCTCCTCCGCTTGACTGGGCACTTCCTTCTCTTGAACATTGTCCTCCAATTCCACTTTGATTTCTGGAACAACTTCTTCCACCTGGGCTGATATTGTCTCTTGGAACAAATTCTTTTGTTCTTCTCTGTTCTCGTAAGTCATGAGCAACCCTACACCGGTTGACAAAATGGGAGTCAATTTGGTTGCATCATCCTTAGATGAGGATACATGGAAATGTGGATATCCGACACGACAATGCATTCCTGTATGGTATTCCACCAATTGCTTCATGTGTCGCAATTGTGCCCCGCCACCAGTCATGACTATACCACCGATCAATTGCTTTGAAAATCCGGATGATACAATTTCACCATGCACATAATCCAAAATTTCCTCCATTCTGGCTTGAATAATCTGGGTCAATCGTAACGTAGATATCTCCCTTCTTGGATGCCCTGCCAAACCTGGAATAGCAATAACGGCATTCTGATTCACCGCTTCCTCCAAGGCAAATCCATGATTTACCTTCAGTACCTCAGCATATTTTGGTAATATAAAACAACCATTCTTGATGTCCTCTGTGATAATATTTCCACCAAAAGGAATTACCGCAGTATGACGAATGATGCCATCATGAAAAATAGCAATATCCGTTGTTCCTCCTCCAATATCTACCAAAGCTACACCAGCTTCCATCTCTTCATCAGTCAATACAGATGCAGAACTGGCCAGTGGCTCCAAGGTCAACTTCGCAACTTCTAACCCTGCCTTTCGCACACAGCGATAGATGTTGTTGATCTGTGAAATCTGTCCTGTGATGACATGATAATTGGCCTTCATTCTAATGCCCGCCATTCCAATAGGATCCTTGATTCCTGCCTCCTGATCTACAGTAAAATCCTGAGGCAATGCATGGATAATGTCCTCACCAGGAGCAACAGGAATTCTGCGGATATCCTGGGTCATCACATCGATATCCACTTGAGAAATCTCCTCGTCCATGCTGCTGCGCGTGCGGGTTGCCTGATGTTGCGTACTGCGGATGTGCTGCCCTGCTATACCCACATTGACAATCTTTATATCGACATTGCTCTTCTCTGAAGCTTGACTAACGGCTTTCTTGATGGACTCAACAGTACGGTCAATGTTGACCACAACACCGCGCTGTACGCCGACGCTCTCTGATTTACCGATGCCCAAAATCTCTACTTTTCCGTGTTCGTCATATCGTCCAACGATACAAGCAATTTTGGTGGTACCAATGTCCAGACCTACGATGATTTCGTTTTTCATGCTGTGATATAATTTCTTTTAATTCCTACAATTTGATTGATGAAACGCGCATCCAATACCTCATACTGATCCAAATCCAGATGAGGTAATGTTTTGCCATAAAATACAAAAAGATTTTTCATTTTAATTTCAAAATCCTTACTATCTCCTATCCAAATTTCTTGATTGCCCATGCGCGGTATGATGCGCCATCCAATGGGCCCCTTCCAGTATACTTGATCAATTTGCGCATTCCACAAGGGATGTGATTGAATCGATTGAGCCATCCAATACACACTCTGATGAAAGGCATTGGCTTCATCATCTTTGAAAATATCTTCAGACAACAAAGGCGTTCTGAAATCACCTAAAAAAATCGGTACATCTGCCAAAGCTCCTTTTTTGATTGGCAATAGCTGACCTTCCGCATCAATGTAAAATTGTGATCCCGCTTGATCAATCACCTGCGCTATGGGCTTGCGCAAAGAAACATCAATGTTGCATCGTCCATCCAATGTCTGGTAAACTTGAGCCTTCCTGATGTAAGGATTGGCAAGCAATACTGAACGAATCGATGCCAAGTCAATTTGGTCCGCATTCTTTCCCATTAATCCGCCATTGGTCTCCTCACATATCGCTTGAATCTCCAAAGGTGTTAAGAACGAAAAACCAGAATCTGACTCTTGAATTTGAACAGCCACTTGCCAACATTTCAATTGACTTTGATGTACATTGGAAAAGGCCATAAGGGCAATGACCGTAGAAAACAACAGGACATAAAGCAGCGCTACGCCTACTTGCTTCCAAGCTATTTTCGATGTCTGCACTTTCACTTTTTCCGCTGTTTTAGTTGATGGGCCAAGGGGTTTACCAATTGATCAATGTCTCCAGCACCCAGTACCAAAATCACTTCCCAATCCACAGGTATTCCAATCTCCAATAATTCACTTTTTTCCAATAACTTTTTATCCGAAAGTGAAATCTTATCAAGTATCAATTGTGAATCAACTCCGGGAATGGGCAATTCCCTCGCAGGGTAAATGGGCAGTAAAATCAATCCATCCAAAGCGCTCAAGGCTGCAGCAAAACCATCTAAGAAATCTCTCGTTCGCGTGAAAAGATGGGGTTGAAAAATTCCCCCAATCTTCTTCTGTGGAAACATCATTCGCGCACTCTCAATGGCTGCCTGCAATTCTGTTGGATGATGCGCGTAATCGTCAATCATCACCACTTGTTCGTCTTCATATACCCGCTCAAATCTTCTTCCCACTCCTTTGAATGTTGCCATGGCTGATTTGATGAACTCCGGTTTTCCTCCACATGCCAAAGCAATGGTAATGGCAGCCACTGCATTCTCAACATTGTGCTTCCCTGCCAATCCACAAACGATGCCGTCAATATTGACCTTGCCTTTGTAATCAAATACAAATCTTCCATTTTGAATGGATACCCCCTCCGCCCGGTATTGAACGACTGCATCCTGACTCACCCCATATTTTTCTTGAACGGAACCTTCAGACAATGGATCAAAATTGGTATTCACCTGATTCTGCGTCAAAAGATGTCCATTGGGTTTTATTCTTTTTGAGAAAGCTTGAAATCCTTCCGCGAAAGTTTGCGCATCCCCATAAATATCCAGGTGATCTGGATCCACTGCAGTAATCACTGCCCATTCCGGGGTCAAAGTCAAAAAGCTTCGATCAAACTCATCGGCCTCCACTACCACCCAATCGCTATCGGCCAAGACCAAATTGGATTGATAATTAGCAGAAATTCCTCCCAAAAAAGCGTTGACTTTAAAACCAATCTCATTCAATAGAAACGTCACCATCGATGAGGTTGTCGTCTTTCCATGCGTTCCCGCAATGGCGATGGTATGAAACTTCTCTGTAATCTTTCCCAACAAAACACTGCGCTTCATCATGGGAAATCCGTTGGTGACAAAATAATTCTTCAACAGACTATCCTGCGGAATGGCTGGGGTATAACATACCCAAATTTTTTCTACTGGCGTCAACCGAATCAAAGAAGGCAAATGCAATAGGTCATCTTCATAGGTGATGTCCATTCCTTCCTGCTCAAGCTGCTGGGTCAAGGGCGTACTGGTACGATCGTATCCCATCACGATGTGTCCCTTGGCATGGAAAAATCGCGCAAGCGCCGACATCCCAATCCCTCCAATACCCAGGAAATAAAAAACAGTCTCGTTGTCCCAATGCTTATTCTCCATAGCAATCCTGTATTAGCTGTTGGACAATATCGGCACTGGCATTGGGCTTTGCCCATCGCTGCATATTGAGGGCCATGTGTTTCACATCCATCTCACCACTCAGCAATCCCAATAAAGTGGGCAACCATCTTTCCGTCAATTCCCTTTCACGAATCATCAAGGCTGCATCATCACTGACCAAGGCCATGGCATTGTGCGTTTGGTGATCTTCTGCTACATAAGGTGAAGGCACAAACACTGTTGGCTTGGCTACCCAACACAATTCTGAAACCGACATGGCCCCTGCGCGACTGACAATCACGTCCGCTGCAGCGTAGGCCTGATGCATTTCTTGAATAAAGGGACCAACCCACAAGCCTTTTCTTTCCTTCCACTTGGCTTGTGGTAAATAGTGTTTCCCTGTTTGCCATATCACTTGAACATCCTTCTGTAGCAATGCTTCCAAATGGGCTTCCATGATTTGATTCATGGCACGAGCCCCCAAACTACCACCAACCATCAAAAGGGTCTTCTTTCCCTCTACCAATCCAAAATGCTTCAAGGCTTCAGCCTTGGGATATCGACCTTCGTCCCAAACAAAGCGTATTGGGTTCCCCGTCAGTATAATTTTATCCTTGGGGAAAAATCGATCCATACCCGGATACGCTGTAAAAATTCTTGTTGCTTTTTTTGACAATATTTTATTGGTGACACCCGCAAATGAATTCTGCTCTTGAATAAATGTCTTTCGACCCAAAACATTGGCAGCCCATAAAGTAGGACCACTGGCATACCCCCCAACACCAATCACCGCCTCGGGCTTGAACTGCACAATCAAGCGCACGGCCATAATCAAACTCCAGAGCAACTTGAATGGAAGAATCAAATTTCTCCAATCCAATTTCCGCTGGATTCCGGCTATGGGAAGTCCAACAATGCGGTAACCAAACTGTGGAACTTTATCCATCTCCATTCTTCCCTTGGCTCCAACAAACAAAATCTCCACATTGGGATTTTGTCTCTCCAATTCTTGTGCAATGGCAATAGCGGGAAAAATATGTCCCCCTGTTCCACCACCAGATATGATCACCTTATTCAGCATTTTGAACAACTGGTATAGGGTTCTCATCAACAAATTGATCTTCGTCTACCTCCCCTTTACCCCGGGTAACACTGATGATCATGGCAATGGATAAACAAGTGAACAATGTAGAAGTCCCTCCCAAACTAATCAATGGCAAAGGCTGTCCAGTGGTGGGAAACAAGCTAACCGAAACGGACATATTGATCAAAGCTTGAACAACAATAATGGAAGACAATCCAAACACCATCAATTGTCCGAATCGAGAAGGACAATTGAGCGCTGTTTTAACAGCACGAAAATAGAAAATCAAATAACCGAAAATCAAAGACAATCCGCCAAATATCAATCCGTACTCTTCAATGATAAAAGCATATATCATGTCAGAATAAGGATGGGGCATAAAATTCCGAGAGGATCCGGTGCCGGGTCCTTTGGGAATCAATCCCCCTGAATAGATGGCATACTTGGCCAAGTCGGCTTGATAGTTCCCTTCTGCATCTCCATCAACTTTGTTGAGAATCCTGTTTTTCCAAGTACCATAGCGAGGCAATAATTTCTCTGGTCCGTATTCTCCTATGGCCACCACCATGCAAAGCAACACACCAACACTAAAAATGATGGTTAGCAAAAACTTCCATGGGTAACCAGCTACAAGTAGCATTAAAAAACAAACCAAACCCAACATGGCACTGGTCGAAAAGTTGGCTGGAAAAATCAAACCGCACACCATAACGATGGGCAAGATAATGGGCCAAAATGTCCGCCTCCAATCGCCAAACTCTGCCTGCCGCATCGTTAGCATCCTTGCCAAATAAACCAACAAAACCACCTTACCCAAATCACTGGTCTGAAACGAAATGCCCAAACCTGGTACTTTTAACCAGCGATCCGCGTTATTGATATTGGCGCCATATAGCAAGGTTACAGCCAGCAAACCCACGGTAACCCAAATGAGCAATTGAGAAAACTTTGAAAAATAACGGTAGTCAATGCGATGCACCACAAGCATAATGGCCCATCCTCCCAGCAGCATGGTCATGTGTCGTGTGAGCACATTGAAACTACCCTCTGCATTTTTTCCCAAAGTAGATATCCCACTATAAACAGCAAGAATAGATGCCACCGACAGCCCCAATGCGACCATCCAGATAACCCGATCTCCCTTTAGATAGCGAAACATCGTAAAGACTATAAACCTTTTACTGCCTTTTTAAACTGACGACCTCTATCCTCATAGTTGTCAAACAAGTCAAAACTTGCACATGCAGGTGACAACAAAACTGTGTCTCCCTCCTTGGCCAATTCATAAGCCACACGAACGGTATGTTCTGCATCAGTAGAATCTACAATGGTATCTACCACCTTCTCAAAGGCCTTTCTGATCTTGCTACTGTCCTTGGTTAAACAAATGATGGCCTTTACACGCTTGGACACCAATGGCAACAATTCGTTGTAATCGTTTCCTTTATCTTGACCTCCTGCAACCCAAATAATAGGGGTATTGATACTCTCTAAAGCATACCACGCCGAATTGACATTGGTCGCCTTGCTGTCGTTGATAAAACTAACACCGTGCACCTTAGCAACAAATTCCAAACGGTGCTCTACGTTTTCAAAGTTCTCTAAACTCTCGCGAACAACTTCTTTTCTCAAATCAAGAATTCTGGCGGCCACTCCGGCTGCCATAGAGTTGTTCAAATTGTGCTTTCCTTTTAAAGCTAATGAAGTGATTTTCATAATTACTGGGTTTTTATGGATATTGATGTTGATGTTTTCATTTTGAACAAAGGCGCCTTCAAACTCTTGACCTTCAGCAATGTCTTGAAGGGTAAAAGGAATCATGGTTGCACCCATTGTATTTTGAGACAAATACTTCTGCGTCTCTGGATCGTCTTGACTATAGATAAAATAATCAGCAGACGTTTGATTTTGAGCGATGCGAAACTTGGAGGCCACATAATTCTCCATTTGATAATTGTATCGATCCAAATGGTCTGGAGTAATGTTGGTGAGTATGGCAATATCCGCTTTGAATTGGTGCATGCCATCCAATTGAAAACTGCTCAACTCAAGCACAAACCAATCCGGCTGATCACCGATCAATTGTCTTGCAAAACTTTTACCTACGTTTCCTCCCAAACCCACCTTAACTCCCGCTTGATTCAGGATATGATAGGTTAATAAAGTAGTGGTGGTTTTTCCATTGGATCCAGTGATACAGATGGTCTTGGCTTGGTTGTATGGAAAGGCAAATTCCATTTCTGATATGACAGGGACTCCTTTGGCCAATAAAGCTTGAACGATGGCAACCTTTTCTGGAATGCCGGGACTCTTCACAACCACATCTGCATTCAGAATCAATTCTTCTGTATGTTGCCCTTGCTCATATGCGATACCATTGGCCTCCATCTCGGTCACATACTCCGCCTTAATGATGCCCTTGTCTGAAACAAAGACCTCAAAACCTTGGTGCATTCCCAGCAGCGCAGTTCCTGTACCGCTCTCACCTCCACCCAATATGACCAATCGCTTCTTCATTATCGGGTCTTTAATGTGATGATGGTGACGACGGCCAAAATGATCCCAACAATCCAAAAACGCGAAACGATTTTGGCTTCATGCATTCCCTTCTTTTGAAAATGGTGATGCAAAGGAGACATCAAGAAAATTCTTCTTCCCTCACCGTATTTTTTCTTGGTGTACTTGAAATAAGAAACTTGAATAATCACCGATAAGTTCTCAATCAAAAAGATTCCGCACAAGACAGGAATCAGCAATTCTTTTCGAATGGCAATAGAAAAAGTAGCAATGATTCCCCCCAAAGCCAAGCTTCCGGTATCGCCCATGAATACTTGTGCGGGGTAGGAATTGTACCACAAAAATCCTACACAAGATCCCACAAAAGCAGCAATAAAAATGGTCAACTCACCGCTGCGCGGGATATACATGATGTTCAAGTAATCCGCAAAAATGTAGTTACCCGAAACGTAGGCCAGAATGGCCAAGGTTACTCCAATGATGGCGCTTGATCCTGCCGCCAACCCATCTATTCCATCCGTAATATTAGCGCCGTTAGAAACTGCTGTTACGATAAGAATAACTACCAAAGTGAATACAATCCAAAGTGACCATGGATTTCTCCATGACGCTGGCAACAACCAACCATAATCAAACTCATTGTCCTTGATAAAAGGAATAGTTGTTTTAATGTTCTTATTCTCTTCCCAATTGGCCACGGCACTGGACTGACCTGTTTTCTCAACTACCTCAGATGTCGTTGCCTCATGCTCTGTACGTTCTTTTATGGTAACCGATGGATTCCAATACAACATTGAAGCAACAATTACCCCAGCTCCAACCTGACCGATGATCTTAAATTTTCCAGCCAATCCCTCCTTATCCTTCTTAAAGACTTTGATGTAATCGTCCATAAAACCAATCATCCCCAACCACACAGTTGCAATCAGCAAAGTTTGGATATAAACATTGGTCAAATCGGCAAACAATAATGTTGGAACAATGATGGACAACAGAATGATGATTCCTCCCATGGTAGGTGTACCAGTCTTCTGCATTTGACCATCCAAACCCAAATCACGAATGGTTTCGCCCACTTGCTTTCTGCGCAACCATCCAATCAAGTGTTTACCCATAACCATGGATATCAGCAAGGAAACAATCACAGCAGCCGCTGCTCTAAAGCTTAGATATTGTATCAATCTTGCACCTGCAAAATCAAAATGGATATCCAAATATTTTATCAAATGGTAAATCATTACGCTTGATTTTTTAGTATTTCTTGTACCATTTGAAAATCATCAAATGGATGCTTAACCCCTTGTATCTCCTGATACTTCTCATGTCCCTTTCCTGCAATCAATACGATATCGCCAGGTTGTGCCAAAGAACAAGCTGCCGAAATGGCTTCATCACGATTGACCATCGTGAGTACTTTCTTCTTCTCAATAGGATCCAACCCATTGACGATTTGCTGAATGATTTCTTTGGGTTCCTCACTTCTTGGGTTGTCACTAGTAACAACGACTTTGGTAGACTTGGCACAAGCAATTTGTCCCATGATGGGTCGTTTGGCTGCATCGCGATCTCCGCCACATCCCATGACACAAATCAATTGTTCATTGCCACTTCTAATGGTATTCACCGTATCCAACACATTGGAAAGGGCATCCGGGGTATGCGCGTAGTCTACAATGGCAATCACACCCGAGGTTGAACGGAAATACTGAAATCTTCCTTCTGGCGCTTTCAATGTACTCAGCACAGTTAATACACTGATTTCATCCCAACCCAATTGCATCGCAATTCCATAAACTGCCAAAAGATTGTAAGCATTGAACTCACCAATCAACTGCGTATACAATTCGTGCTGTTGAATAGTAAGTGAAAGTCCTGTTAAAGCATTCTCTGTGATGCGCGCGCGATAATTCGCCATGGACTGCAAGGCATAGGTGTATACCTTTCCTTTGCAATTCTGCGTCATTACTTCAGCATGGCGGTCATCCGCATTCATCAATGCAAAAGCTTTATTGCTCAATCCATCAAACAACAATTTCTTAGCGTGGATGTAGGCATTGAAAGAACCATGATAATCCAAATGATCATGGGTAATATTGGTAAAAGCCGCTCCTGTAAAATGCAATCCTGCCGTCCTTCGCTGATCCAAAGCGTGAGATGACACTTCCATAAACACATGCGTACAGCCCGCTTCTAACATTTGTGCCAATAACTTCTGAAGCTCAACAGCATTGGGTGTGGTATGCGTTGCTGGTATGCTCTGCGCATTGATCTTATTGACAACAGTAGACAACAGTCCAGTTTTGAAACCCATGGCCATGGACAATTCATAACACAATGTGGCCACAGTCGTTTTACCATTGGTCCCGGTAACACCCACCACAGTAAGGTATTCAGAGGGATTACCATAATAATTGGCGGCGATGATACCCAATGATTCAGCTGAATCGCTAACCTTAACATAGGTCACCTCTGGATTCAAATTCAATGGTAAATGTTGACACAAAATACAATTTGCCCCTTTCTCTATGGCTGTTTCAATAAAGGCGTGTCCATCAACTGCACTACCTTGAACGGCCACAAACAAAAAGAAAGGACGCACAGCTCGAGAATCCATGGTGATGCCCTCGGTAGCGATATGGGTACTGCCCACTACTTCATCAATGCGAACCTTATAGAGTATATCCTTCAACAATTTCATTGCAACTGAAGATGTATGGTTGAACCTTTTTTAACTGCTGTTCCAGGAAGCACTCCTTGACCAACAACACGACCCTTTCCAGTTACCTTATAGTGATATCCCGCCTGATGCAGGGCCTGAATGGCATCGCGCATCCCCATGCCCACACAGTTGGGCACCAATCCTTCACGAACATTCATGGCCAATAAAGAAGCCGATTGATCATCCCTAGACAAATAATTCCAATCCGATCCGTTGTCTTTTGGGATAACCGGTAATCCAAATGCAGTCATCAAAGCGTGACTATTCTTAACCATTCCAGGCCGAATACTGGGCATGACCGTAGGACCTTTTGCTACCCAGTTGTTCCCATGAATATCCAAAGTGGTGGCGTATATCTTGTCCGCCAACTCACGAAAAACTGGAGCAGCAACTTTAGAAGCATAGTAAACGCCATGGGGATCCTCAATGACCACGATGCAAGAATACTTGGGCTTGTCTGCCGGAAAATAACCGACAAAAGAAGCGCGATAACGATTCAGTTGATACACGCCATTCTTCCACAACCAACTTGTGCCCGTTTTGCCAGCAACTTTGTAAGGTGATTGCTTGAAGGCTTCATAGGCCGTTCCTCCGGGCTCACCCACACCCTCCATCATCTTCTTGCTCTGCTCCAATGTATGTTCAGATGCAATATTGTCTCTTAACACAACTGGTTCAATCACTGAAACCTTTCCATTGGATTGCTTGACCCCTTGAACAAATGAAGGACGAACCATTTTTCCACCATTGGCTACCGCATTGTAAAAAGCCAAAATTTGAATGGGTGTAAAAGCTACCTCGTAACCAATGGACATTTGTGTCAAACTATTGGCACTCCAATTTTCATCTTTGACAGAAGCATAAACACTTGGCTTGCCCTCTCCCTTTAAATCAATACCCAGCGTGCTGCCCAATCCAAATCCATTGAGATAATCCAAGAATTTCTGAGGCTTAGACGCAAAAGCCTTTCTCACACCCAACGCGGTTCCCACGTTGGAAGACTTGGCAAAAACATCCTTGATCGTGATGCTTCCATATCCTCCCTTGTGACTGTCATGTAAGGTATATCCATTGAAGGTGCGCTCACCATTACCTGTATTCACTGTATCATCAATGGAAACACTTCCCTCCTCCAAAGCTGCCATGATACTCATCAACTTCATGGTCGATCCGGGCTCTACCGACTGACTGATGGCGTAGTTCATCAATTCAGAATAGGTACTGTCCTTGGTGCGACCCAAATTGGCAATCGCACGCACATAGCCTGTCTCTACCTCCATTAAAATGGCGCAACCCCATTCTCCATTCAAGGAATCCAATTGCTTGCGCAAAGCATGCTCCGCTACATCTTGCAAATGCACATCGATGGTTGCAATGATGTCCAATCCTGGTATCGGCTCTTGAATAAACTCATCCGTCATCGGCTTCCAAACACTTCCTGGGATTAACTCCTGCAATTGCTTACCTGGACGGCCAGACAAAATGGAATCATAAGACAACTCCAATCCAACATTATCGGATTCACGAAACAACCCAATGGTCCTTGAAGCCAAACTCCCGTATGGTTTTACACGTTTCTTGGTTTCCTCAAATACAAAACCGGTTTTGTTTCTGCCCTTCTTGACATAGGTCAATTTCTTGAAGGCATTCATCTCCTGAAAAGTGAGATGCTTGAGCAACAACTCATATCTCGATTTTTTGCGAACAGCATTGTCTAGAACCCGAATAAAATCGCGCTTAGAACGCTTGCTATCGATAGAATGCAGCGCCGCTGCCAAAGAATCCTTAGCTTTTTCAAACTCCTCCTTATCCTGAATGGCTTGTGTATCCCAACGCAATGAATATTCAGATACCGTAGTAGCCAAAAGACTGCCATCAGAAGACCAAATTTGGCCTCTAGTAGGTTCAATCGATCGAACTTTACTGGTAAAAGAAGATGCCAACTCTGTCGCATTCTCATCAGGAATAAACTGCAACATGGCCGCCTTACCGAGGATAGAGGCCCCAACCAAAACCAGCGCCACGAAAATGACGTATGTCCAAGTGCTATTGATCTTGACTGTACTGCTCATTTTTTCTTAGTTGAATCGATGTATTCCAATACAATCGGGGGCTTGGACAATTCCTTCAAGCCCATGTTCTCAATATCCTTGGCCACCTCACTTTGTCTGCGCTTGGTCTCCAAGGCGCTCATTTGCTCGTTGTAAATTGTGCGCTGTTCATTGAGTTCCTTCTCGCGCTTAATAATCAACTTGTGATAATCTTCAAATTTGTATTGTAAGGCAATGTCGAGTATGAGCAGAATTGCAATGAAACCGATCAAACCCAAATGCTTCTGCATCCACTCGCCAGTAAGAACATCACCTCCAAAAACAGCAGCTACAAAACCTTTTTTAGGTTTTACATCTGTTGAAACAGATTCAACTTTCGGGTTTTCTCTATTTTCTGCAGTGGTACTCATGACAACTTTTCAGCGATGCGCATTTTCGCGCTTCTCGCGCGTGAATTCTCATTGATTTCCTCCGCACTTGGCAAGATGGGCTTGGCATTCAGCGGCTTGAAAGGACGAATAATGTTCCCAAAAAAATCTTTTTCCAACTGATCTTCCACATTGCCCGAACGAAAGAAACATTTCACCATTCGATCCTCAAGACTGTGGTATGATATGACAACCACACGCCCACCCACTTCTACATAATCTTTCAACTGACTGAGAAACGTTTCCAACACCTCCATCTCTTGATTTACCTCAATGCGAAGGGCTTGAAAAACCTGGGCCAAGTATTGATGATGGAATTTCCAATCTTCTTCCCCTATTAGTACATGGATCAATTCATGTGTCGTCTTGATGGGACGCGCATTGACCATTTTGTGCGCTGCAACATGCGGACGATCCACCTCACCATAAACGCGCAAAATCCGAATCAACTCCTCCACTGGATAGGTATTAACCACCACAGCTGCATTCAAAGTAGCTTGCTGATTCATGCGCATATCCAATGGCGCATCGAAACGAAAACTAAAACCTCGATTAGCGGTATCAAATTGATGACTGCTTACTCCCAAATCAGCCAATACTCCGTTGACCTTTTTGACACCATGAAAGCGCAACCAATTCTTCGCATCTCTGAAATTCTCTTTGATTAAAGTAAACTGACTGGAATGCGGCGCATTGGCCCAAGCATCTGGATCTTGGTCAAAAGAAATCAATCTACCCGTTGTTAAATGTGACAAAATCTCCTTGGTATGCCCTGCAGCTCCCATGGTAACATCGACATAAATACCGGTAGGGTCAATTTGTAAAGCTTCTATACTTTCATGGAGCAAAACAGCCCGGTGATAAGAAGACTGAATCATCCCTCCCTGCTCCATCATTATTGATTTTGACCGTTACGTTCAATATCCTTTCTGACCTCTTCCGCCAATGATCCAAAATCAAAGTCCTCATCCAAAATCACCTCGTCATGATTCTTGGCACTCCACAATTCCATCTTCTCTCCCAATCCAGTCACCACACAATCATTGCTCTCGTCAATATCAATTTCCGCATACTCCAGCAGGGCAGCAGGAATCAACAAACGACCATTGGCATCCAATTCAATCAAGGTTGCACCTTTCATGAACTTCCGCTGAAACAATTGATGCTTTTGGTTATAACGGCTGAGGCGACTCATTTCCTCATTCACCTTATCCCATTCGGGTTTAGGGTAAATGACCAAACACTTAGAAAAGATGTCCCTGTTCACCACCAAACCATGGTGCACATGATGCTCCAGTTGCTTGCGCAACTTTCCGGGAAAGAGCAATCGCCCTTTGGGATCCAGTTTGCAATGATGTTCGCCGAGCAGGTTAAGCATGTGTGGTAATGTGTTGGGTACGAAATTAAAACAAATTTCCCACTTTTTACCACTCTACTACCATTTTTCGCCACTTTTTGATAAAGCCAGAATAAATCTAAAACAGATTCAAAAATAAAAAAGCCTTATTTTACAAGGCTTTTGACATGATTTTACCCCACGAAAACAGTGGTGGTAAAAAGTGGGAATGTTAACAACTTTGGGTGAAAAACTTCTGAAATGAATGCCCTTTAATGCAGCGGGCGCTTTTTGATCACCCCTCCTTTGGTATCCTTGATGGGATGTTGAATGATAAAAGCGTTTGTATCAATGCTTTCAACCAAAGCAATCAAATTGGAAACTTCCAATCGTGTAATGGCACAGAAAATTATGCGCTTATTCTCATGACTGGGCGACACATCTCGAAAGCCAAACTCGCCTTTGTAAATGGTCATTCCTCCCCTCATTTGCTTTCTAATGACTTTTTCGATGGTAGTAGAATGATGGGAAATGATGGTGACCCCAATGTATTCCTCCCAACCATTGATGATGAAATCAACGGTTTTAGAAGCCGCGAAGTAAGTCAGTATGGAATACATGGCCCTTTCGATATCAAACACCCAGGCAGCTACAAAAAACAAAACGATATTGAAGACTGTGATAAAATCGCCTACCGTTAAAGTTGATTTTCTGCTGATGGTCACTGCCAAAACTTCCGTCCCGTCAATTACTCCGCCGCCCCGCATGGCGAAACCGATACCACCTCCTAAAAACACTCCGCCAAAAACCGAGATCAGCAATTTGTCATTGGTGACAACTGGAATGTGGATGACATGAACAAGTATGGCCAAGGCAACGATGGCCAATGCCGATTTGATAGCGAACATCAAATTCACCTGCTTGTAACCCAGAAAAACAAAAGGAACATTAAGAATCAAAATCAATACAGACAAGTCCCATCCCCACTTGGCTTGTATCAACAAAGAAATCCCAGTAACTCCGCCATCCAAAAACTGATTGGGCAATAAAAAACCCTTCAATCCCACGCTTGCCAACACAACAGCCAGACTCAACAACAATGCATCCTTCATGAATTGACTCCACGACCATTTCGAAAATATTCTGCGCATGTACAAATCTTCATCTCATATCGATTCGCGTTTTGCCGCATTAAAATTGTTGTGAGCCTTCCAATGTTAAAAGCTCGCACTTTGGATGACCTGTTACAGACAAAAAATCGATACCTTCGCTGTTGATTGAAATCCAAAACATGGAAGATTATTTAAAAACAGAAGGTGAATTTCAGTACATCGACAAGGGACAAGGCAAACCCCTAATTTTACTGCATGGATTATTTGGTGCATTGAGCAATTTCAAAGAAGTATTGGATGAGTTTTCACAAACGCATCGTGTATTGATTCCCATGCTTCCATTGTACACCATGCCATTGCTTTCCACAGGGGTAAAATCCTTGGCCGAATTCCTACACCGCTTTATGGATCACCATCAATTTCCAAAAGCCTTGTTTTTGGGCAATAGCTTGGGAGGACACGTAGCCTTGGTTTATTCCAAAATGCATTTGGAGAGAGTTGAAGGATTGATTCTAACGGCCAGCAGCGGTTTGTATGAGAATGCATTCGGATCGAGCTTCCCAAGAAGAGAGGACAAAGAATTTATTCGACAAAAAGTTGCGCTAACATTCTACGATCCAAAACATGCAGACGATGCGTTGGTTGATGAATGCTTTGAAGTGGTCAATGACCGCAACCGAGTAGTACGTATTTTGGCCTTGGCCAAAAGCGCCATTCGCCATAACATGGCCAACGACTTGGTCAATATGAACGTCCCTTCGTGTTTGATATGGGGGAAAAATGACACCATCACTCCTCCTGAAGTTGCGGAAGAATTCCATCGTCTTTTGCCTCAATCAGAGCTGTATTGGATTGATCAATGTGGTCACGCTCCCATGATGGAACACCCTGGTATTTTCAATGCGCAATTGCGCCAATGGCTTACACTTAAAAATCTCTGATATGCACATCCTGGACGCCGTATTTCTGATGTCCAACACCAATGTCACAGGCTGTCCACCGGCCAACCTGCCAGAGGTCGCTTTTATTGGTCGTTCCAACGTAGGAAAAAGCAGTTTGATCAACATGTTGGTCAACAAAAAAGGCTTGGCCAAAACTTCTGGCACACCCGGAAAAACACAAACCATCAACCACTTTGAAGTCCAAGTAAAAAAAGGCACGAATTGGTATTTGGTAGACCTGCCCGGATATGGTTACGCCAAAACATCCAAGTCCTCAAGGGGCGATTGGAAAAACATGACGCGACATTACATGAAGGAAAGAGAAAACTTGAAATGTCTTTTTGTCCTGGTGGATATCCGTCATGAAGCCCAAAAAATTGACATCGAATTCATGGAACAACTGATCAATGATGAATTCCCTTTTTGTCTGGTATTGACCAAAGCCGATAAGCTCAAGGAAAAAGCAGTGGTTCAAGCCTATCAAGATTACGAGAACAAACTCATTGAACGCTGGGGAGATGCACCCACCATGTTGGTATCCTCAGCTGAAAGCCAATTGGGTAAAGACCAAATATTGAATTTAATTACAACCCTTTTTGAAGAGGAGAAATGAACCACCCTTCCATTCACTGGACCGATGATCTCTCAGGATTGTTCTCGCCTTTCGCAGAACAAATGGAAAAGTATTCAAAAATATATTTGCTCATTGACGAGCAGGTTAGTCAGATTTGGTTGAATGATTTGCTTGAACAATGTCCCGAAATTAGCCAAGCCAATGTTTTAGAAATCCCCAACGGTGAGGAGGGAAAAGATTGGGACATTCTGAAACATGTCTTGGATCAATGGGTGGAAGATGCTGCTGACCGACAAACCTTGGTCATCAACTTGGGAGGTGGCGCCACAACAGATCTCGGCGGTTTTGCCGCTTCCATTTTCAAAAGAGGTTTGGACTTTTATCATGTTCCCACCACCCTCATGGCCATGGTGGATGCTTCTTTGGGCGGAAAAAATGGCATCAACTTTCACGGTGTAAAAAATGTCATTGGCACCTTTGAAGCACCCAATGAATTGATTGTTTGCCCACTATTCCTTTCCTCTTTGTCGGATGAAGCACTTTTATCCGGTATGGCAGAAATGCTGAAGCATGGACTCATTCAAGATGAAGCCCTGTGGGAAGCGCTCATTGGATTGGACGATATCTCTGCTGAAACCCTATCCCCTTTTATTCAACGAAACATTCAAATCAAATTAAAGATTGTTGAGAAAGATCCATTTGAATTGGGAGAAAGAAAGTTGTTGAATTTTGGACATACCATTGGACATGCCATAGAATCCTACTCTATGTTGAACCAAATATCCGTTACGCATGGTCAATGCGTGGCATGGGGAATGGTGTTTTCATGTCTGATATCGCAAGCAGATGAACTACTCGAATCCAATACAACTGAAGAAATCATTGGAAATTTATTGGATCTTTATCCCCTTCCTGAGAACATGCCCGATTGGAAAGACATTCAACCTTTTTTGATTCAAGACAAAAAAAATCAGGATGGTTTACTTCAATTTACCCTCATCAAATCCATTGGCAAAGGAATCATTAAACAATCCAAAACCATGGATGATGTGGAGCCCATTTGGGACACTTTCAAATCATTGAAATAGAGAAATCATCTCCGTCTTTCAATACTGGAAATTCGTCCCTGTATTTATCCAATCCTTCTTTATCCAATTGCATGGTAAAAACACCTGCAATATCGGTTTGTGTCCAAAGCACTTGACCCTTGGGATCAATCAAAGCGCTATCACCAGTATAGGTATTTTGCTTCTGATCGGTCCCAACACGATTGACACCAGCTACGTAACATTGATTCTCAATTGCACGCGCCTGCAGCAATGTCGACCAAGCCAATCTCCGTACACTGGGCCAATTGGCCACATAAATAAGTAAATCAAAATCAGCTGCACCATGTTGAAATCGATTTCTGCTCCAAACTGGAAAACGCAAATCATAACAAATCAATGGACAAATCTTCCACCCTTTCCAATGTTCAATAATGCGCGATGTTCCTTTGGCATAAGTCTTCTCTTCGCCGGCATAGGTAAACAAATGGCGTTTGTCGTAATGAGAATAAGTACCGTCTGGCCTGACCCAGAGCAACCTATTATACAAACCCATGTTGTCCTTAAAAGCAACACTTCCGCAGACCACTGCCTTCAAATCACCTGACCATTTTCTCATCCAATTCAAGGTCTCAGATTGATCTCCAAACTCCTCCGCAACCTCTGCATTCATCGTAAAACCGGTAGTAAACATTTCCGGCAGGACTATCAAATCAGTTGCTTCCAACTTTTGCAATACACCCTCCAATCGCAAAAAATTCTTGGCAGGTGACTCCCAACTCAAAACGGTTTGAATCAAACTTATTCTCATGCAGCAAGATTAATTCAAATTAACGTTGACACAATTCCCTAAACTCACAAAACCGACATGCACTCACTTGATCAGTACAAGCAAACTCATCCTTGGATTTTGGTGTGTTTTTGAACACATCCTGATTCATGGACTTCAGCTCTAAGGTTTCTCGCTTCATGGTATCAATAAACTCCGTAATGTCTTGTGTAGTGATTTCAGGTCTAATCTCTTCATAACCTTCCTTCACATAACAAACCATCGGAACGATTTCATCAAAATCATGCTCAAAATGATAACGAGCAAACAAAGCGTATCCAATCAATTGCTTGCGATGTTTGATTAAATCCTGTTTTCCTGTCTTCCAATCTAGGATGTAAATGATTCGCTCATGCGGCAGCATAAAGTCTACTTTACAATAGGCTTTGATGTCCTCGATTCTTGTCTCCCCATATCCGGGTGGTTCAATAATCCATCTATCCTTAGATTCTTGAGGCAACAGCCGAATCCAATCAAATCGCTCCGATTGAATTACATTGGAAATGGCAGAGAACGCTTTGTCCGCCAATTCCTCATATTCAATGGTATTCAACTCTTGGTAATACACCTCAGAAAACAATTTGCTCGAAACATACTCTTTGGTTCGATCAAAAACAAACTGCTTCAGTTTGGCCAAATTCACGGGTGTACTCGACTTCTGCAACCGATGCAAAATACTCTCTACCACATCATGCACAATATTTCCAATCTCCAAAGGAATGGTGGTCAAATTCTTCAATTTAAGAATGTGCTTGGGATCAAATTCTCGATCGTATTTATCGTAGTACTTGTAAAAGTATTTTCGCTTGCAGGTTTGGAAAATATCATAACGACTCACTGACCAACCCAACTCTGAAGTAAAGGGAAATGTTTTCATGACACAAATTTCTATCGAACTTAAATGTTATTTGCCATACAGTACAAACATAAATTATGCACATACCCATTTTCTCCCTATTTTAGGGCATGTTCCGAATGATAATTTTATTCACACTGCTGCCCATCATTTCCCTAGGACAAAGTTTTGACTTGAATCGAAGAAAAGGAGGGACTTACTTTTTCAGTCAATATTTAGATCAATATCAACGTCCCTTGCATGGCACGTATGCAGATATTGAAGACAGTATGGTGGTTACCCGTTCATTTGATTATGGGATCTTGACGAAAGAAACCCGAAATAAAAATGGATTTACAAGTCACTTGTATCTCAGAGAAAATCCACAAAGTCCAATCGCATCTTATCGCATATGGCACAATCCAAAGCAGCTCAATGAATTCTGGCAATTCACATTGGATAAGAACAATCATATTAGCATTGAAATCTCAGTTTTCCAAGAAAACGGTTTCCCCTTGATCCATCAAAATTTTTATCCGTTAAAAGCTGCAGAGCACATCTCCTATCACGGCTCCCCAGAAAAAGAAGAAAAGATAGATCCCATGGGATACACCAACACTTGGCTACCCGTTGGTGTCTATGAGGAGTGGAATGAAAAAGGCATTTTAACATTGAGAAAAGAATACCAAGACACTTTAATCAACCTACCAGAAGAACAAAGAAGAAAAGGAAAATACATCGAGAACTATGCAGATGGTTCTGTCAAAATATTGGGACAATATGACGAATATGGTCACCCGATTGACAATTGGCTCAGCTTTCATGAGAACGGAAAAATCGCCAAATCCATTGACTATGAATATCCCAATCCCTACTACCTCATTGAAAGAATGGTTGAATTTAATGACAACACGATAAAAACACATGAAATCATCTTAAACGGAAGCGGCGGTGGTTTTGAAACGCGCTGGAATGACAATGGCAAACTATCCTATGAAAGAAAAATAAGAAATTACAATTGGGACAATAAAACAAGTTGGGAAAAATGGTATTATGAAAATGGCCTGCTCCAACGTTATGTCAATATTGATCACCCCAAAGACACAGCAGAATCCAAGTACTATTCAAACGGAAGTGAAAGGTATATTCATTTGGAAAAAGAGAATGTCAGTTATCAAACAGAGTACTATTTCAATCACCATAAGAAATGGGAATTGATTCAATACAGAACCGAACAGAAAGGGAAATATACGGAATGGACGGAACAAGGAGATACCATTAAAAAGGAAACAAGATTTGCCAATGACAGGTATGTGCAGGAATTTAAAAATGGTGAAATAAGAAGAAAGTATATGCGAGATCAAAACGGCATCAATGGAGACTTTTTTGAGTTGGTGAATGATGTATGGCTTGTACATTCATACAAAAACGGAATTAGAGCAATCGAAATACTGCCCATCGCCATTACTTATCCGAACGTGGACGAGGAATACAGGAAGATCAACCTGACCTACTTACAAGACCATGCATTGAACCTTCCCATAAAAAATCAAACGGAATTAAACAATCAAGACAAGAACTTCGTTGTTGCACATTACAACCGGATAAAAGTCCTATTGAACTCCCACGAACTGAAAATAGAAGACCTACAGGTAAGCATGGGAAGAGGGGAACAATGGACCATTTTCGAAATAAAAACTTTCATTGGCAGTCCAATCCACATCGTATTTTATGACAACGACTATTATGAATTCTTGAACAGAACTTCTGATTGGTCGGCTATTCCAACGTGGCAAGAAGGCGCCAGTTTCAAATGGAATTGATTTGATTTTCGACTGAGAAGTCTTTTATGATTTGATCACTCCAATAAATGGCATTCTTGGACCACAAGTTTAAAGCATCGTAACGTTCTTCTGTGGATGGAGGAAATTGCTCCTTCAACTGCATTGTTTTTCGAGACAACTGCGAAACGGCTATTCCGGTGGCTACAGAAACATTTAAACTTTGAGAAAACCCTGACATGGGTATGATCAATTGCACATCAGCCAATTCACGTGCGACATCTGAAATTCCACTCAATTCAGTACCCATAACCAACGCAACGGGTCGTTTGGGTTCATAATCCTCGATGGGAATGGCACTGGGAGAAAAATCGGTTACTGCCAATTCAAAACCGCTTGACTTTAATGACAACATCATTTCCCTTGCATTCTTGCTTCGTTGAATATCCAGCCAATCCAAAGCACCTTTGGATATTTTGCGATTGATCTCCCAAGGGTGTTCATCTTCTACAACATGCAGGTAATGAATACCAAGTGCATCAGCCGTTCGAACAATGGCGCTGGCATTCAAAGATTGATAGATGTTTTCCAACACCAGATGAAGACATGTATTGCGTTGTTCCCACACCTGTTCAAACTTCAGTTGACGCTCTGGAGTAAGCACTTTACTGAAGGCTTGATACAATGCTATTTTTTGATCCAATGTCATGTATGAGGCTAAAAAAAAAGCCGCTCCATAAGGAACGGCTTTTCGGCTTTTTAAAGAATTAAACTTTAGCAGCCAATTCAGAACCAGCTTTGAAACGTACAACGTTCTTAGCTTTGATTTTGATTTCTTTACCAGTCTGTGGGTTACGACCGATACGAGCAGCACGCTTAGTAACGCTGAAAG
>JACCDH010111992.1_pt1 | contig 22317 bp, 17 predicted proteins | sample 7442481 | NCBI WGS metagenome assembly JACCDH01 (sample SAMN15323433, study PRJNA562643) | freshwater metagenome | isolation source: river surface water | place: USA:Blue River Watershed | collected 2017-08-15
GGCACTTTCCTGCTGACTGGGGGCTGAATATCGGGTGGCAGCGGTGTTTGAGCGGCGGACTGGTCAATCGGCTTGCCATCCTTGTCGACCAGCCCCAGTTCGCGCGGATCGCGGACATAGGCCGGATCATAGAGCGAGCGGAACGAATAGAGCAGCCGCTGGAACGGCGCGCGCACGTTGATGTTGAAGCGGATCGGCAGCTTGCCGATCTGGCGGGTGAAGTAATTCTGCCGCGCCTCCCTGCCCTGCGTCACGCCATCGATCCGGACGCGGGTGACGATCTCGCCATCAAGCTCCCCGTCCATTCCGATCCGCATCTGCCGGTAATCAAGCGAACGGAGCGACTGGAAGGCGAAGTTGGCCATCGCCCCCATGTCCTTGTAAGTCAGCGCGCCAACGTAAGAGACATTGCCCCCCGGCGGGCGCGAGATGAGCAGGCCGCCTTCGATCCGCCCGCCTTGCTCATCGAAAACCAGCGGCAGGTCGCCATCGAATACCCCGCTGGCCGCAACGTTGGACATTTCGATCTGCTGCACGAATTTGGCCGCATCGGCTGCAGTCAGCCGCAAAGTGAAGCGGCGTTCATCCGAAGCCCCGAGCCGCATCTGCGTGGGCAGCAATTGCAGCCGTCCGCCAAGGAAGGGCCATTCCGCACCTTTGACCACCAGCATCCGGTCAGGTTCCAGCTGAAAGCGCAGCACGCCCTCGTAAACCTCGATCCCCGGGTTGATCGCGGCAATTTCCAAAACCTGATCCGGCGCGGTGACCGTGCCGAGCAGGTCGGTGAACCGAACCGTCCCGCGCATCCCCTGCACCGGCCCAAAGGCGGCGGCGAAATCGAGCTGGTCGGTGCTGAAGCTGCCAGTCGAAGTGACCGTGCGCGGGCTCCAGTCGATCCGTCCCGTCCCCCGCACCGCGCCGCGCGCATTGGCGATCACGCCCAGCGCCAGATAGCTGAGTGTATCGGGCTGGAGCTTTTCATCGAAAACCAGATTGCGGACGGCAAGATCGGCGTGGCCGGTGCCGCTGGCCAGATCATGGACAATGGTCGCTTCGGTCACGATCCGGTCCGAAGCCGGTTCGCGCAGAGCGGCCACGGCGGTGAAACGATTATTCGCGAGGTTGAGCGTGGCCCCGCGGGCCACGACGGGCCGGAACCGGTCATCAACCAGCCGGTCCTCCAGCCGGAACACGCCCTCGCCAAGGCTGAGCCGCCCCCCGGCATAGCGCCACGATCCGCTCGCCTCGCGAAGATCGAGCGGAACCGCCGCCAGCAGCGCCTCCGCACCGCTGAACCGGCCAGACGGGACCTTGCCCAGCTGGCCGGTCAGCGAAGCGATGGTAAAGCGGCTTCCTGCCGAAGCCGGCCCCAGCATCACATCCACATTGCGCGCGGCCAGGCCACCCGGCCAGGCAAAGCCGAACACCGCGGATCGCAGCAGGATTGGTGCCTGGCCAATCCGGCCCGATAGCGCCAGCCGCGGCACGCCGGCAGCAAGACGGGTCCCTTTTGGCCCGCTGACCACGATCGCCCCGCCCGGCCCCCGACACAGGGTTAGCGCGCGGCCATCCAGCGTCAGGCTGGCATAGCGCAGACTATCAAACCTCAGTACCGTGCAACCGCGCCACAAGGCCAGCCCGCGGCGCGCATTCCAATTGCCATCAATCGGCAAAACCAGCCGCTCAACCCGGCCGCCCGGCAGCGCGCCGCTGATCAACGCGCGGCCACCCAGTCCCACCGCGCCGTCCGCCCGCCGGACCAACACCAGCCGCGGCAAGGCAATGGCTGCATCGCCTGCGCGGTATGGGGCCATGGTCAGGCGGGCTTCGATCGCGCCACCGGGGCGGCGCTCTATCTGCCCGGCCAGGTGCGGCAGTCCTTCGCCCCCGGTCCGCAGGTTGCCGGTCAACCTCAACCCATCCTGCCCGCCAAACACCACTTGCCCGCGTGAGAGCACGAGCAGATCCTGCCCACTGGTCCCGGTGAGTTCCAGCGCTGGCACGACCAGGCTGGTCAGCTCCGCGCTGCGGCGCAGGGAGAATGCGGCCGAGAGTTCGCTGCCAAGGCCTTCGCGGCGCAGGGCCGAGCGCAGCTGGGCCAGCAGCGGCGCACCCAGCATTCCGGCCGAAGACCGCTCCAGTTCTGCCAAGGTGCGCTCAAGCGCAGGTCCGGGTTGCAGCCCTGCCCCGCCAATCCGCCCCTCACCTTCCCAGTCCACCAATCCTTCGCGGCTGCGCAGTGCGCCGGCAAAGGTAAGCTTGCGCGCCGCCAGCCGGCCGCCAATATCGACCAGCGCGAGGGTATAATTCGCCGCCATCGCCCCGGCACGGAGCGACAGCGCCAGATCGCCGCCCAGCCCACCGGCGCGCGCTCCGTTCCAAATGATCGGGCCGCCGGCAAGCCGGCCTTGTGCCGAAAGCCGCGTCAGATCGGCGGCGGCCGAAAGTTCAGCCTCTAGCGCCAACTTCCCGATGGCCAGGCCTTGGCAATCTGCTCCGCCCAGGCGCAGCGGCCCGACGAACCGCGGCACTCCGGCGTCGGTTGCAACCTTGCCATAGGCGCTGGCACCGATGAGGCGGCAATCCTTCATCCGCAGCTCGGGCGCGATTGCCGCCAGTTGCCCGGCAAAGGCATTGCGCAGGTTCCCCCGGCCTTCGGCCTTCAGCCCGACGGGGCCAAGATCGGTTTCGATCCGGGCGCGACCGTCCTCAAGTTGCAGGTCAAAGTCCGGAAGGCCCGTCCGCTTGGCCCCGGGCGCGAACAGCACGCGGTCGAGACTGCCAAAGGTAAGCCGTCCGGCCTGGTAAGCCCCGTAAAGGCGTGGCCGGACCAGCCGCACAGATCCAATCGTGGGCAAACCAAACCTTGGCTTGAGGCGGATTTCCATCCGCTCTGCCGTAAAATCCGGGCGGGCCGGATCGCCGACGACGATATTAGTCAAGACCTGTTCGCGCGGACCAACTGCTTCCAGCTGGTATGTCGCAGGCAGGCCATATTGGCCAAGCTGGCGGCCAATGATCCGATGCGCGAGGTTTTCCCGCTCTAGCCACAAGGCCACCAGCCCCAACGCCACTAAGGCGATGACGATGGTCAAGACCAATGGCCAGCGCCGCATGCCGGGTGCCGGAGCAGCTTCCGCTGCATTTTCCGGTAGTTCGACCTCGTGCTGGGGCATTGTTCCTGCTTGCGCGTTCGGGCGACGAAAGGCAATGCAACATCGATAAAGGGAGGCTGCGTGCACGACGAAGAGGGAGCCGGACCGCATCATGGCACGGGCCATCGCGCCCGCCTTCGCGCCCGCCTGCTGGCCGGCGGGGCGGAAGCGCTGGCCGATCATGAGGTGATCGAATACTTGCTGATGCTGGCCATCCCGCGCAAGGACGTGAAACCGCTCGCGAAAAGCCTGCTGGCCCGCTTTGGCGGGCTGGCCGGGGTGCTGAATGCCGATCCGCAGGCTTTGGCGCTCCATCCCGGCATGGGTGAAACCAGCGCGGCGGCGCTGAAGATCGTTGCGCTGTCGGCGCGGCGGCTGGCCCGCGCCGAACTATCCGAAGCGCCCGTCCTGGCCAGTTGGCAAGCGCTGATCGATTACCTGACCATCGACATGGCCCACCTGACGCACGAGCGGGTGCGGGTGCTTTACCTGGATACCCGCAACCGCCTGATCCTGGACCACCTGGAGAGCGAAGGTTCACTGGATGAAGCGGCGATCCACCCGCGCAACGTCGTCAAGCGCGCGCTCGATGTCGGGGCTGCGGCGCTGATCCTGGTGCACAACCATCCGTCGGGCTCGCCCGAACCGAGCCGGGCTGATATCCAGATTACCAATCGCATTGCCGAGGCCGGGCGGCTACTCGGGATCGTGGTTCATGATCACGTGATCGTCGGCCGCCACGGCCACACCAGCCTGCGCGCCAAAGGACTTGTCTGAAGCAATGAGCGATAACCCTGCGCCACCCATGCTCAAAGGTATCAAGGTGGTTGACCTGACCACCGTGGTCTTTGGCCCTTACTGCACGCAGATCCTGGCTGACCTGGGGGCCGAGGTAATCAAGATTGAAACCCCGGGCAGCGGCGACGTGCTGCGCTGGGCCGCCAAAAGCGCGCAGACGCCGGGGATGTCACCCGCCTTCTTTGGCTTCAATCACGGCAAGCGCTCGATCGCACTTGACCTGAAGCAACCGGACGACAACGCCGTGATCCGCCAACTGCTGGCCGAGGCCGATGTCTTCGTGGCCAATGTGCGCGGCAAGCCGCTGGAACGGCTTGGCCTGGATTATGACGCAGTGCGGGCGATCCGGCCGGATATCATCTATGTCCACTGCGTCGGCTTTGGGCAGGATGGCCCCTATGCCGATTTGCAGGCCTATGACGACGTAATCCAGGCTGCTGCTGGCGTCACCAGCCTGCTGCCAGAAGTCGATGGCAATCCCGCGCCGCGGTTTTTCCCCTCGCTGATCGCCGACAAGGTTTCCGGCCTCCACGCCGCCTATGCCGCCATCGCCGCGCTGTTCCACCGCGAACGCACCGGCGAAGGGCAAAAGGTGGAAGTGCCCATGTACGAAGCCTTCACCAGCTTCATGCTGAGCGAGCATCTGGGCGGGCTGACCTTTGACCCGCCGGTTGGTCCGCCGGGCTACCGCCGCCAGCTTGATCCCGATCGCCAGCCTTTCCCCACGGCCGACGGGCACATTGTGATGGTCGCCTATACCTATGACGCGTGGGACCGGATTTTCGCCCTGCTGGAAGAGCCCGAGTTCCTGCAAGATCCGCGCTTTGAAGGGCCACAGGCGCGCGCTGCCGCCATGCCTGAAATGTACCGCCGCATGGCCGAACTGACCCGGCAGTTCACGACCGATGACCTGATCGCGCGCTGCCACGCCGCGCAGATCCCGGCCCAGCCAGTGAAAGACATTCCCGGCGTGCTGGCCGATCCGCACCTGAATGCCGTTGGCCTGTTCCAACAGCGCGAGCATCCCAGCGAAGGCCGCTATAACGAGATCGTGCAGCCAGTGCGGTTTGGCGCCATGCCGGCGGTGGAGCGGCGTGCACCGCCTCTGCTCGATCAGGATGGCCCGGCCATTCGCGCCGAATTGGCCCGCGAATTGGCCAGCAAGGACAACTGACCATGTGCGTCGCCGCGCTTGGCTGGGCCGCGCATCCGCGCTGGCGGCTGGTGGTTGCCGCCAACCGAGACGAGTTCCACGCCCGCCCGACGGCACCGCTGGCGCGCTGGGACAATGGCGTAATCGCCGGGCGCGATCTGGAAGCCGGCGGAACCTGGCTCGGCGTGAATGAGGGAGGCCGTTTTGCGCTGGTCACCAATTACCGGTTGCCGGGCTATCCCAAGCCGGGGCTCGCCTCACGAGGGGGGCTGGTGGTGGACTGGCTGATGGGAAGGCCCGATCCCGATCCGGCGGCGCTGAACCCATTTCACCTGCTGCGGGTTGGCCCGGAGGGCGCGGATCATGTCAGCAACCAGCCGGTCCCGGCCGGGAGCCCGCTGGACCACGGGCTGCACGGTGTTTCCAACGGCCGGTTTGACCAACCATGGCTCAAGACCCAGCGTTTGACCGCTGCCCTATCGGGCTGGCTGGCGGCGGATAGCGATGACCCTGCGCGCCTGTTCAACGCCCTTGCCGATGAGGCCGAACTGCCGCCTGAGGCGGACAGCGAGGGGCCAGACAGGCCGTTCAGCCCGGTCTTTATCCGCAATGCGACTTACGGCACCCGGTCTTCAACCGTCGTACTGGTCGATCATGCTGGCACAGGCACGATCATCGAACGCCGCTTTGGCCCCGATGGCCAAGTGAGCGGAGAAACCGCGATTGCCTTTGCCTGGCCCTAGGCAAAGTGCAGGCGGCGGTATTTGCCCCGGAAGTACAGCAGCGGATCGCGGCGCGGCTCAAACTGGGCGCGGACCACTTCGCCCACCAGGATGAAGTGATCACCGCCATCATGGATCGCGTGGCGCTTGCACTCGAACGCGCCGAGTGCGCCATCGATCAAGGGCATGCCGGTTTCGCCCTCACTCCAGGCCGTCGCGGCGAAGCGATCTTCGCCCTTGCCGGCGAAGCGGTTCGAGGTGGCCTGCTGGCTGACCTGCAGCAGGTTGACCGCAAAGTGCTCTGCCTCACGCAATACAGGCGCGGAGCCGGCGGTGTTGGCGACGCAGACCAGCAGCAGCGGCGGATCGAGCGAGAGCGAGGTGAAGCTGTTGGCGGTGAGGCCGATCGGCGTGCCATCCACATCGCGCGAGGTGATAATGGTAATCCCGGTGGCAAAGCAGCCCATGGCATCGCGCAGGGTGCGCGCATCGGAACCGGCGCGGAATTCAGTCGCATCGCGGGGTTGCTTGCGCTCCAGGAAATCGAGCAGGTGCGAGAGGAAGGCTTCGGTCCGGTCGGTCACGACCAGCAAGTCGGCATCGGCCACTTCGACGCTTTCGGCATTGGGCAGCGCCGCATCGAAGGCCGCACTGGCCGGGGAGCGGCCCATCCAGGGCAGGCCGCCGCGCACCACCAGCGTCGGCAGGTTGAGCCTGGGCGCGGCATCGGCAAGGCGGGCCTCCAGATCGTCGAGGTCGATCTGGCCCAGTACACGCTCGTCCCACAGCTTCTGGTCATGCCCGCGCAGCTCGGCCAGCCGTTCGGCGATCTTGGCGGCAAGACCCGGATCGCGCCGCGCCGGCATATCAACCAGAACGAGCCCGGCAGCGAGATTGGCGGCATCGGTTGCCAGCGCCACTGTTGCAACCCAGCCGCTGCTGGTTGAAGTCACCACGACCGGACGGGTGCCAAGCTGGGCGAGTACGGCGCGCAGGTCTTCGATGTGCGCTTCCAGATCGTAACGCCCGCTCTCGGGCCATTCGCTGCCGCCGTGGCCGCGCAGATCAAGCGAGACGACGCGGCGACCGGCCTGAACCAGCGCATCGGCCACGATGCTCCATTCCGCGCGGGTTTGCCCGGCACCGTGGACCAGCAGGATGGTCGGATCGTGTTCATCGCCGATCGCATCCGCTTCAAGCCGCACACCGCCGAAGCCCTTGAAGGTAAGGATGGTCATTCTGAATCTCCGGATTGGGGGCGGCCCTGCCAGATCGGCGGGCGTTTTTCGGCGAAGGCACGCGGACCTTCGCGGGCGTCGTCACTGCTGCGCCAGGCCGCAAAGGCAGGATAGTCTGCCTGCGCCGCCATTGCCGCGGCCAGGCTCGGTTCGTCCAGCCCGTGCAGCACCGTTTCCTTCGAGGCGCGGATCGACATCGGGGAGCATCTGCGGATTTCTGCGCACCAGCGCCGGGTGGTTTCCATCAGCGCAGCGTCGGGAACCACTTCGTTGACGAAACCCAGCCGCAGGCCTTCAGGCGCCGAAACGCGCTTGCCGGTAAGGATCAGACCCATCGCCTGCTTCGTGCCAATCTGGCGGGCCAAACGATGCAGCCCGCCGCCAAGCGCCACGGCGCCCACCAGCGGCTCTGGCAGGGCAAAGCTGGCGCTTTCGGCGGCGATGATCAGGTCACAGGCCAGGGCGATTTCGAAGCCGCCACCCATTGCCACGCCATTGACGGCGGCGATGAACGGCTTCGGACAGTCAAACCGCTCGATCAGCCCGGCATAGCCATGGGCGGGGTAGGAACGGTGCCCGCCCGCCGCGACCGCCTTAAGGTCTGAGCCAGCGCAAAACCCCCGCCCATCGCCGGTGATCACGCAGATTTCCTGCGCGGGGTCGGCGGCAAAGGCGTTGAAGGCGGTCTCCAGCTCATCATGCATGGCGGGCGTGATCGCGTTGAGCGAAGCCGGGCGCGCCAGGGTGACCGTGGTCACGCCGTCCGCCTTGTCGATCCGGATGTTCTCCATGCCCGCTCCGATGCAGCGCCGCTTCCTCCGGGGCAAGCCGGTTGAAGGTCCAGGCTGTCAATTATCTCTGTCCAGCGGTGGACATATGGCCGCAATTGTCGACAAGGACAATGCCTCAAGGCTATCGCTCCCTCAAAACAATGAGGAGCATGAGGCATGACCACCGTCCCCCAGTTCGATCTGACCGGCCGCGTGGCGCTGGTGACCGGCGCTTCGTCGGGCTTTGGCGCGCACTTCTCGCGGCTGCTGGCGGCGGCCGGGGCAGCCGTGGTGATGGGCGCGCGGCGGGCAGACCGGTTGGCGGCGCTGGAGGCTGAAATCAGGGCAGCGGGCGGCAAGGCGCTAGCCGTCTCGCTCGACGTGGCGGACGAAGCCGCAACGATCGCTGCCTATGACGCCGCCGAAGCAACTTTCGGTACGGTCGATACGATCGTGGCCAATGCTGGGATCGCCGATGATCAGCTGGCGCTCAAAGTCGATATGGATTCGTTTGACCGGGTGATCGCCACCAACCTGCGCGGGCCGTTCCTGACCGTGCGCGAAGGGGCCAAGCGGCTGATCGCCGCGGGCAGCCAGGAAAAGGAAAACGGCCGCGTGGTGATCATCGGCTCGGTCACCTCGAAAAAGGCCTTCCCCGGCTCCACCCCCTATTCCGCGACCAAGGCCGGGGTCACCCAGATGGCGCGGCTGATGGCGCGCGAATGGGCCCGTAAGGGAATCAACGTCAACGTGATCGAACCCGGCTATTTCCCGACCGAGATCACCGGTGAGCTGATGGAGAGCGAACTGGGCGATGCCCTGCTGAAGACTTTCGCCCGCCGCCGGTGGTGCGAAATCCCGGCGATGGACGTGCCGCTGCTTTACCTGTGCTCAGACCTGTCGCGCTATGTCACCGGCAGCACGATCACGGTCGACGACGGGCAATTGCTTTAAAGCTTCGCCAGCGCCGCAAAGACCGGCTGAACCCACTCCTGTCGGCAGATCAGCAGATCGGGCAGATAGGGATTTGCCTGGTTATAGACCAGCGGGCTGCCGTCCAGCCGCGAGACGTGGAGGCCATGGGCCGCCGCCACCGCAGCCGGGGCGCAATTGTCCCACTCATACTGTCCGCCGTTGTGGAGATAGATCTCCGCCTGACCCAGCACGACGGCCATCGCCTTTGCCCCGGCGCTGCCCATCGGCACCAGTTCGGCCCCCAGCATCTCGGCCACGGCCAGCGCCTCACGCGGGGGGCGGGTACGGCTGACCAGCATGCGCGGTGGGTCTTGCAGCGGCGGCAGGGGCTGCGGATTGCCACTCGACAAGGTGACCCCCTGCCCCGGCAGCGCCACGGCGCCGACGCTGGCGAGCCCATCGACGGCCAGCGCGACATGCACCGCCCAGTCGCTGCGGTTCTCGCCGTATTCACGAGTGCCATCGAGCGGATCGACGATCCATACGCGCGACTTGTCCAGCCGGGCGGCGTTGTCCTTTTCCTCTTCGGAGAGCAGCCCGTCACCCGGCCGTTCGCGTCGCAGCGCCTCTACCAGCAGGGTATTGGCAAGCCGGTCCCCCTCGGCACCAATCCTCAGGCCGAGCTCGGCACGGTCGAGCCCGAGCAGCAATTCGCCGGCCTGGGTAGCGAGCAGCGTGGCAAGTTCGGCGTCGGTCATTTGAGCGGCATGATCGCGCGGATGATGGCATCCGCCGCCTCATCGACGGTCATCTCCACCGTATTCACGCGGATCTCCGGGTGCTCGGGCGGCTCATAGGGGCTGTCGACCCCGGTGAAGTTCTTCAGCGCGCCGCTGCGGGCCTTCTTGTAGAGCCCCTTCACATCGCGGGCCTCGGCCACTTCAAGCGGGGTGTCGACGAAAATCTCGATGAATTCCCCTTCGGGCAACATCGCGCGGACCATCTCGCGCTCGGCGCGGAACGGGCTGATAAAGGCGGTCAGCACGATCAGCCCGGCATCGGCCATCAGCTTCGCCACTTCACCCACGCGGCGGATATTCTCGATCCGGTCCGCCTCGGTAAAGCCCAGGTCCTTGTTCAGGCCATGGCGGACGTTATCGCCATCCAGCAGGAAGGTGTGGCGGTTCATCAGGTTGAGCCGCTTTTCGACTGCATTGGCGATCGTGCTCTTGCCCGAGCCCGAAAGGCCGGTGAACCACAGCACACGCGGCTTCTGGTTTTTGAGCGCGGCATGATCCGCACGGGTGATGTCGGTCGGCTGCCAGTGGACGTTCTGGGCGCGGCGCAGGCTGAAATTCAGCATGCCGGCGGCAACCGTGCGATTGGTCAGCTTGTCGATCAGGATGAACCCGCCCAGTGCCTTGCTCTGGGCATAGGGTTCAAACACGATCGGTTTGTCGGTTGCCAGTTCGGCCACGCCGATCGCATTCAGTTCCAGCGTCTTGGCAGCAAGATGCTCCAAGGTGTTGACGTTGATCGCATACTTGGGCTGCTGAAGGGTGGCAGAGACAGTCTGCGTGCCCAACTTCAACCAATAGCCGCGGCCCGGCAGCAGGGGCTGGTCATCCATCCAGACCAGCGTCGCTTCGAACTGGTCAGCCACTTCGGGCGGCGCATCGGCCGCCGCGATCACATCGCCGCGCGAACAGTCGATCTCGTCCGCGAAGGTCAGGGTGACGGACTCGCCTGCGACGCCAATCTCCAACTCCCCGTTCGCATCGAGCGAAGTCGAGATGCCGCGCGCTGGTGTCTCGACTGCGCTCGACACGAGCGGCGGTTTGGCCGGCATTTTAACAATGCTGGCCACTGTCGTCGTCCGGCCCGAAGGCAGCACCCGCACCGCATCGCCCGGCTTTACCGTCCCGCTGGCAATCTGCCCGGCAAAGCCCCGGAAATCCAGGTTCGGGCGATTGACCCACTGCACTGGCAGGCGGAGCGGCGCAGCCTGCTGGGCGTCCCGCTCCAGCGAGACAGTCTCCAGATGGTCGATCAGGACCGGCCCGGAATACCAGGGCGTATTGGCCGACCGTTCGGTAACATTATCCCCCTTGAAGCCCGAAATCGGGATCGCGGTGAAGCTGTCCATCCCGATCGAACTGGCGAATGCGGTGTAGTCTGCCACGATCTCATCAAAGCGGTCCTGATTGTAATCGACCAGGTCCATCTTGTTTACCGCCAGCACGAAGTGACGGATGCCGAGCAGGTGGCACAGGTACGAATGCCGCCGGGTCTGGACCAGCACCCCCTTGCGCGCATCGATCAGGATCACGGCCAGGTCCGCGGTGCTCGCCCCGGTCACCATGTTGCGGGTATACTGTTCGTGCCCCGGGCAATCGGCGACGATGAACTTGCGGCGCTCGGTCGTGAAGAAGCGATAGGCCACGTCGATCGTGATGCCCTGCTCGCGCTCCGCCGCCAGGCCATCGACCAGCAGGGCGAAGTCGATCTCCTGCCCCTGCGTGCCGACCCGCTTGGAGTCTGCTTCGAGCGCGGAGAGCTGATCGTCAAAGATCATCTTGCTGTCATAGAGCAGCCGCCCGATCAGCGTGGACTTGCCGTCATCGACCGAGCCACAGGTAATGAAGCGCAGCAGGTCCTTGGCGCGGTGGCGGGCAAGATAGCCCTCGATATCCTGGGCAATCGCGGCTTCGGGGGTGTAGGCCGGACGGGTCATCAGAAGTACCCCTCCTGCTTCTTCTTCTCCATCGACGCGTCGCCGCCATCCTTGTCGATCACCCGGCCCTGCCGTTCAGACGTTGTGGTCAGCAGCGTTTCGCGGATCACGTCGGTCAGGGTCGCCGCCTCGCTTTCCACCGCACCGGTCAGCGGGAAGCACCCCAAGGTGCGGAAACGGATCGAACGCTGGGTGGTCGGCAGCTTGCGCCCCAGCACCCGCTCCAGCCGATCGAGATCATCGGCCATGAACAGCTGCCCATCCCATTCATAGGTGGGGCGCGGCGCAGCGAAATAGAGCGGTACGATCTCGATCCCCTCTTGCTGGATGTATTGCCAGATATCCAGTTCGGTCCAGTTGGAGATCGGGAAGACGCGGATGCTCTCGCCCCTCCCGTTGCTGCCGGCATGCTTGCGGGCGTTGTAGAGGTTCCACAGCTCGGGCCGCTGGTTCTTGGGATCCCACCCGTGGCTGGCCGTGCGGAACGAGAAGATCCGCTCTTTTGCGCGGCTCTTTTCCTCATCGCGCCGCGCCCCGCCAAAGGCCGCATCGAAACCGTAATGATCCAGCGCCTGCTTAAGTCCTTCGGTCTTCCACATATCGGTATGCAGCGGGCCGTGATCGAAGGGGTTGATCGCGCGTTCCTGCGCGTCCGGGTTCTGCCAGACCAGCAGGTCCATCCCCGCCGCCTGCGCCGCCTTTTCGCGCAAGGCGTACATGTCGCGGAACTTCCAGGTGGTATCGACGTGCAGCAGCGGGAACGGCGGCGGAGCCGGGTAAAAGGCCTTCTTCGCGAGATGCAGCATCACCGCGGAATCCTTGCCAATCGAATAGAGCATCACCGGGCGCTCTGCCTCGGCCACCACTTCGCGCATGATGTGGATCGCCTCGGCCTCAAGCCGATCGAGGTGAGTCAGGGACTTGGTCATGCCGGTTCCCCTGTCAGAGCCCTTTGGCCCTAGCAACGAAGATCATCTTTGCCCGGCCCTATTGCCATTTTCCAGCCCGGTTGCACCGCGCTCCACAACCGGGCAGTCTGCTGGGCCAAGGGAGAAGGCAAAGACATGATGGATCCGCTGTTCGATTTCACCGGCAAGGTCGTGCTTGTAACCGGGGGCAGCCGGGGCCTGGGCTATCATATGGTCAAGGCCTTTGCGACACGCGGCGCCGATGTAATCATCGCCAGCCGCAAGATCGAAAACTGCGAGAAGGTGGCCGAGGAATGCCGCGCCCTGGGCCGCCGAGCGATGCCCTTTGCCATGCACGCCGGGCGCTGGGCCGATTGCGATGCCTTGGTCGAGGCGGTCTATGCCGAATTCGGGCGGATCGACATTCTGGTCAACAATGCCGGGATGTCGCCCGCCTGCCCCAGCCACGAAATGTCGGAAAGCCTGTTCGATTCGGTGCTCAACCTGAACTTCAAGGGCCCGTTTCGGCTGGCCAGCCAGGTTGCCCACCGGATGAACCAGGCGGGCGGTGGCTGCATCATCAACATCAGTTCGATCGCGTCGCTTCAGCCCGCACCGCAGGTGGTGCCCTATGGCGGGGCCAAGGCCGCGCTTAATGCGATGAGTATTTCGTTGGCGCGCGAATATGCGCCCAAGGTGCGGGTCAACACGATCGCCCCCGGCCCCTTCCTGACCGACATTGCCGAGGCCTGGACCGCCGAGAAGCGCGAAGTCCAACCGGTGGCCATGGGCCGCCCGGGCTATCCCGAAGAGATTGTTACCGCCGCCCTGATGCTGGCCAGCCCGCACAGTTCTTACACCACCGGCGCACTGATCAGGGTCGATGGCGGCCCCTGATTTTTGCAGGTGCGGTAATTGCATGAAACACGGGCATTCCTGATCTGGGCCAGCGCCTGCCGGCGCAGGCATATAGTAAAAAATACCAATATTCGTCCCAAAGCTGCACCGGTATGTTACTGTTTTATGACAGGCGCTTGGAAATCGGCGACAATTTTCGCCCAGAATGGGCGCGCACCATCCTCAACACTGCGACGAATGCTTAATAAGCGCTTCCAGACCAGTGCAGAGAGTGCCGTGCAACTGCACGGCAAGACATCTGCCGACCCGCAGGAAACGCATGAGCGAAGCCGATTCTACCAAAGCGAGCAGACTCGTCGCATCGCATTTTGCCAAGTATTCAACCGATCTGATCGGCTATGCGGCCAGAAAATATGGCATCTCCATCGCGGAGATGGCGATTCTGGGCTTGGTCTTTGCCGAAAGCACCCGACCGATCCGCGAAGACACCTATCTGGCATCAAAGTTCGGTTTTGAAGACCGGGTTCTGCCTGATGAGTATCGGCTTTCGGTCAACCTCAAGTTTGTGCACACCTCGCTGGGGCTGAGCCGTGAGACCACCCGGCGCAAACTGGAAGCCTTGGTCGCCCGCGGCTTCCTGACGCGGATTAACGGCGGATACGTTTTCCCGAGCCCGCAGAACCGGGTAGACTTTTCCATGGGTTTCCGTGCCACTCTGGTCAAAAGCATCGAAGCCATTGCCGCCCACGCCAACCGCCCGCGTTCCCCGGAGTGAACCTGCTTACTGCGCTGATGGCGGAGCGATGCAGCGATGCCGCCAGCGCCAATACCAACTATTGACGTAATAAGCCTGTATATTATATCGGGGCCTCCATGATCCCGACAACCTATCTGCTGAGCGACACCGCGCGCCTGCTGCGCAAGGCCTTTGATGGCCGGGTGCGCCAGCTCGGCATGACCAGCCCGCAGGCCCGCTTGCTGCTGATCCTCTCGCACAGCGAGGGAGAGAACCAGGCGTTCTACGCCGAACGGCTGGAAGTGGAGCCCATTTCGCTTGCCCGGATGCTAGACCGAATGGAGGAATCCGGCCGGGTCGAACGCCGACCTGATCCTGCCGACCGGCGGGCTTGGCGGGTCTATCTGACCGATGCCGGCCGAAAGATCATTGGCCAGGTAAACCTCTGCCTCAACGGGCTTGAGGACGAAATGCTGTTCAATCTGAACCAGGACCAGCGCAAGACGCTGGCGGACTTGCTCGAAACCATTCGCACCAATCTTACGAACGCGCGCGCAACCGAAGTGACCGTCAATGGCTGAACAAGACCCCCGCATCGAAATGCCCACCGTGGCGGAACCCGAGGCCCAGCCCCCGCGGCGCAACTGGCGCCGGCTTTTGATCATGCTGTCGGTACCGGCTGCCCTGCTGATCGGCGGGCTGCTTTACTGGCAAAGCCTGCAAGGCCAGGTTTCGACCGACAACGCCTATATCCATGTCGACAAGATCTCGGTGAGCGCGGAAGTCAGCGGCAAGATTGTCGAAGTGCTGGTCAAGGAGAACCAGCACGTCAAGGCCGGTGACCTGCTGTTCCGGATCGACCCGGAAGCCTTCGAACTGCAGGTTGCGCAGGCCGATGCCGCGATCGCCGCGGCAGAAGTAAGCCGCATCACCGCGGCAAGCTCAAGCGCGCTGTCGGGCGCAGATATTTCCGCAGCCCGGCAGAACATCGCCTTTGCCCGGTCCAACCTGGCCCGACAGGAGGCGCTGGCGCGCGAAGGCTTTGCCACCAAGGCCACGCTCGAAGCCGCGCAGCATCAGGTGGCCGTGGCCGAAGAGCAATTGCGTTTGGCCCAGGCCAAGCAATCCGAAGCCGCCGCCAAGCTGGCTACCGGCAGCGAAATGCCGGGGGTCTATCCGCAGTTGGCCGCCGCATCGGCCCAGCGCCGCAGCGCCCAGCTCAACCTGCGCCGCACCGAAGTGCGTGCGCCTGCGGCCGGGATCATCGGCCAGGCCGATCGCCTGCAGGTGGGCCAGGACATGGTGATGGGCCTGCCGGCTTTGACCCTTGTCGCTGACGGTTCGTATTACATCGAGGCCAATTTCAAGGAAACCGACCTGAATGACATGCGCATCGGCCAACGTGCCGAAGTTCGCGTCGATGCCTATCCCGGGCTGGTCCTGAAGGGCCATGTTGCGGCCATTGGCGCAGGCACGGGCAGCGAGTTTTCGGTGCTTCCAGCGCAGAATGCCAGCGGCAACTGGGTCAAGGTGACGCAGCGCGTTCCGGTCCGCATCGCTCTGGACGAAGCCAGCCCGCGGCAGTTGATCGCCGGCCTGTCGGTGAAGACCAAGGTCTTTACCGACAGCGGCAAGCACTGAACCCATGGCCGGACCAGCGGGCAAGGGTCCAGTCCCTGGCGCGGGCGATGATGTTGCCACGCTGCCGGCAGACAACCCTTATCTGCTCGCGATCGGGGTCATGCTGGCCTCGCTCTTGCAGGTGCTGGATTCAACAATCGCCAATGTCGCGATCCCGCATATGCAGGCCACCCTGGGCGCCACCCCGGATGAGATCAGCTGGGTCCTGACCAGCTATATCGTCGCCGTTGCGATTTCCATGCCGATCACGGGCTGGCTGGCTGACCGGTTTGGTTCGCGGCGGCTGTTCATCCTTTCGGTGGCCGGGTTTGTGCTTTCGTCGATGCTATGCGGGATGGCCCAGAACATTACCGAGATGGTGATCTTTCGCGCGTTGCAGGGTGCGACCGGGGCCTTCATCTCGCCGCTCAGCCAGGCAGCGATGATCGATACCAACAAGCCGTCGCGCCAGTCGCAGATGATGGCGGTCTGGGGCATGGGCATCATGATCGGCCCGATCATGGGCCCGATCCTGGGGGGATGGCTGACCGAAAACTGGAACTGGCGCTCGGTTTTCTATGTCAACGTTCCGCTCGGCATTCTGTCACTCGCGATCCTGATCACCCAGTTGCCGTCGCGGGCGATCCTGAACCGCCGCTTCGACATTACCGGATTTGCCTTGCTGGCTATCACGCTGACGTCGATCCAGTTGCTCCTCGATCGCGGCAACCACATTGATTGGTTCGCCTCGCTTGAAACCTGGGTTTACGCCTTCCTGGGCGTGTCCGGCGCGTGGATGACGCTGATCCACCTGACGACCGCGCGCGAGCCCCTGTTCGATCGCAAGCTGTTCAACGATCCCAACTATGTCTCGGCAATTGCCTTGAGCGCGGCAATCGGGGTGGTGATGTTCGCCACGATGGCGCTGCTGCCGCCGATGTTGCAGCGCCTGTTCGGCTATGGCGTAATCGATACCGGCGAAGCGCTGATGCCGCGCGGGATCGGCACGCTGATCACCATGCAGATTTCCGGCTATCTCGTGCGCCGGGGCGTCGATCCGCGCACCATGATCGCACTTGGCTTCTCGATTGCAGCCCTGTCGCTGTGGGAGATGTCGCAATGGTCGTTGCAGACCGATTACAGCCACATCGCCTGGTCCGGGTTTATCCAGGGCATCGGCATGGGCCTGATCTTCATGCCGATGAATGCCAGCGCCTTCGCCACGATCGCTCCGCATCTGCGCACCGACGGATCAAGCCTGCTGAACCTGTCCCGTTCGATCGGATCGTCGATCGGGATTTCGATCGTCACCACCATGCTGGCGCGTAACCTGCAAGTCAGCCATTCGGACCTGGCTGCGCACGTCACGCCTTCGTTCATGCAAATCGTCGATTTTTCAACGCTTGATCGCTTTCAGGATGTCGGCGAAGCCGCCTTGCGGATGGTTGATGCCGAGGTGAACCGCCAGGCAGCGATGATCGCCTACCTCAATGACTTCTATCTGATGATGTGGATGACGCTCTTCACCGTCCCGCTCGTGGGCTTCATGCGCCGCGCCAACTTGCGCCGGATTGGCTAACAGAGCCGCCGCCTGACCTAAATCTCTGGAAAACACCGGCTGGCAAGTTGGCCCGAATCCATCGCGGCCTCTAGGCCCGCCTCGTGAGCGCGCCCATCCAGATCGGTACCGACCAGCACGGCCAGGCCATCAGCCTCGATATCGAGGAACTGCTGGCCACCCGGTTGTTGGTGCAAGGCAACAGCGGCTCGGGAAAATCGCACCTTCTGCGCCGAATTCTGGAAGAGAGCGCTGGGATCGTGCAGCAGATCGTGATCGATCCAGAGGGCGATTTCGTCTCGCTGGCAGAGCTGTTCCCGCACATCGTCGTCGATGGCGCAGCCTATTCAACGCCGGAGCTGACCCGGCTGGCGACCCGCATCCGCGAGCACCGCGCCTCGGTCATCCTCGCGCTCGATGGGCTGGAGGTTGAGGCCCAGATGCGCTGCGCCGCGCTGTTCCTTTCCGCGCTGTTCGATGCCCCGCGCGAGCAGTGGTATCCGGCACTGGTGGTGGTGGACGAGGCCCAGGTCTTTGCCCCGGCCATTGCCGGCGAAGTCAGCGACGAGGCGCGCCGCCTGAGCCTGGGAGCAATGACCAACCTGATGTGCCGCGGGCGCAAGCGCGGCCTGGCCGGCGTGGTTGCCACCCAGCGCCTGGCCAAGCTGGCCAAGAATGTCGCTGCCGAAGCTTCCAATTTCCTGATGGGGCGAACCTTCCTCGATATCGACATGACCCGCGCGGCTGACCTGCTCGGCATGGAGCGGCGACAGGCCGAGCAAATCCGCGATCTGGGCCGCGGGCAGTTCCTGGGGCTCGGCCCGGCAATCAGCCGCCGGCCGATTTCGGTGCAGATCGGTGCGGTACGGACCGGACCAAAGTCACTGGTCCAGAAACTGGCCCCGCCGCCTACCGCCTCTCCGGACGATCTCCACGCCCTGCTCCACGCCGGCCTGCACCTCGATGAAACACCGATCCGCGTGCCGGAACCGGAGCCGGTACGCCCGGCAATTGACGAACTGATTGAACGGATCGCGCCAGAGGAACCGGTTTCGGCGGCAGATGTCGCCGCTGCGCCGGGCAAGTCGGCAGCTGAAGTCGATGCCGCGATCAATGCCATCCTGCGCGAAATGGCGGCGGAAGAAGGGTGCACCTATCAGCCGATAGCCAAGCTTTATCAGGATTTCACCGTCCGCTGCCGGATGCAGCGCCTGACCGCCGGGCAGGTTGACATGGCCGGCTTCCAACGCCGGTTCGCCATTGCGGTGGCCGGGATTGACGATCCGGACAGTCAGGATGCCCAGGCAATCCTTCACGCCGGTAGACTGCTGGCCGACGATCTGCTGGCCCCGTTCCTGGCGATTGCCCGCGCCGCACAGGATGGCCGCCCCTGCCCCGACGATGACGAATTGGCCGTTATCTATGGCACCAGCTCACCCGGCCGCATTCGGCGCCTGCTGGACCATTATGAAAAGACAGGCCTGATCGTCGTGCGGACCGACTTCAGCGGACGCCGCTCGGTTTCGATCCCCGATCTGGGCCTGGCTACCGAACCGCTGGAAGCGTGATCCCGTCCGGCGTCAGGCAAATTCTTCGGTAAAGACAGTGCTCTGGGCGGCGGGGCTATAACGCGGCCCGGCAACCGTGTGCTGGTTGATCAACCGATCCAGTTCCGCGGCCAGGTCTTCCGGCATGGTCCAGTCCTGCCGCGCAAAGTTCTCGGCCAGGTGCTCGACATTGGCGGTTCCCGGAATGGCCACGACGTGCTCCCCGCGCGAAAGCACCCAGGCCAGGCTCAGTTGCGCCGGGGTCACACCGTGGCTGGCCGCCAGCGCGTTGAAACGATCGACCAGGGCCGCATTGCGTGGCCAGTTGTTTGCATCGAAACGCGGCATGGTTCGCCGCAGATCCTTCTCCGCCAGCGCTGCGACATCCTGGACGCCATTGGCCAGGACCCCGCGCGCGACTGGCGAAAAGGCCACGAAGGCGATCCCCAGTTCGCGGCAGGTATCGAGCACGGCAATTTCCGGGTTGCGCGTCCACAGCGAATATTCGGTCTGCACCGCCGCGATGGGATGGATCGCATGGGCTTCGCGGATCTGGGCGGCGGACCATTCCGAAACGCCGACCGCGCCGATCTTTCCGGCTGCCACCAGTTCGGCCATCGCCCCCATCATGTCGGCAATCGGCACCTTCGGATCGAAGCGGTGCATGTAGTATAGGTCAACGTGGTCGGTCTGCAGCCGCTGGAGCGAGGCATCGATGCCGCGGCGGATACTTTCCGGCGAGCAGTCTATCCCGCGGCTGGGTCCTTCGACCACGATACCCATCTTGGTGGCGAGAAAGAATTCCTGACGGCGGCCCTTCAGCGCCTTGCCAATCAGGGTTTCGTTATGCCCCAGGCCATAGATGTTGGCCGTGTCGAGATGATCATAGCCAAGGTCAATCGCGCGGTTGAGCAGCGCCAGGGCATAGTCTTCGGCCGGCGGTACACCATAGGCCCAGGACAACGACATGCAGCCAAGCCCGATGGGATTTACGCGCCGTCCGGCAAGATTGCGTTGCATTAAAATCGGTCCCCGCCTTCGCGTTTGATCTTCATGCAGTCTCTATGGCGAACTGCAAAGCGCAGAGGAAGGCCAGCCCGGCTGGGCGGCGTGTTTTTCCGCTCCGCAGTGCAGCAACCAGCTGCTCTTAATCCTCGCTCGCCTCGATCCGGCACAGCAGCGCTTCTACCTGAACCTGCGCGCCGGCCACGGCGGAGAGTTCCGCCACCACGCCGTCGAAGGGCGCGGTCAGGCTATGCTCCATCTTCATCGCCTCCAGCGTGAGCAGCTTTTGCCCCTTGGTCACGGTCTGGCCCTGGGTCACTTCCACGGCGATCACCTTGCCCGGCATGGGGGAGAGGATTTCACCGTCATGGGCAGATTGGCTCACGCCGCCATCGGCACGCTCAAGAATATAGCGGCGGGCAAATCCGGCATCGAAGGTCAGGACTTCATGGGCTGGTTCATCCGCCGCAATCTCTTCCAGCGCGACCACGCGGACGGTGCCGCTGTCGTCACGCAAGCGCGCCTCGGCCCGTGGGGCAGCATTGGCACGGAACCCGAGCGCACCCGACCACGGGCCAAGGCCCGGACTGGCAGCCAGCAGCGCAGCCGCTTCGGACAGTTCTTCGGCATCGGGTTCGGGCGCGTGGATCAGCCTATCCAGATCGCGGCCAATCAGCCCGGTATCGACATCACCAGACTGGAATTGCGGATGCTCCAGCAGCAAGCCCAGGAACCCGGCATTCGTGCGAACGGGCCAGACCTCGGTCTCGTCCACCCCGGCAAGAAGGTTCTCGATCGCTTCCTCGCGCGATGCGCCGTGGGCAATCAGCTTGGCAATCATGGGATCGTAGAAGGGCGAAACCTCGCCGCCTTCCTCAACTCCGGTATCGACGCGCAGTCCATCGCCAAAGCGCAAGTGCTCCAACGGGCCGATCGCAGGCAGAAAGCCCTTGGCCGGATCTTCGGCATAGAGGCGGGCTTCCATCGCCCAACCGTTAATCGCAAGTTCTTCCTGGCGCAGCGGAAGTGGCTCGCCGCTGGCCACGCGCAGCTGCCATTCGACCAGGTCTACCCCGGTGATTTCCTCGGTTACCGGGTGTTCCACTTGCAGGCGGGTGTTCATTTCCATGAACCAGATGCGGTCGGCAGAGAGCTTGCCCGATCCATCGGCAATGAACTCGATCGTCCCGGCGCCTTCATAGTCAACCGCCTTGGCGGCACGCACGGCAGCGGCGCAGACAGCCTGCCGGGTGGCCTCGTCCATGCCTGGCGCGGGGGCCTCTTCAATTACCTTCTGATGGCGGCGCTGGAGCGAGCAATCGCGCTCGAACAGGTGGACCACGTTGCCGTGGCTGTCGCCGAATACCTGCACCTCGATGTGGCGGGGTGAGAGGATGTACTTCTCGATCAGCACGTGGGCATTACCGAAGCTGGCCGCAGCCTCTCGCTGGCACGAGGCGAGTGCATCGGCGAAGTCAGCCGGTGCTTCGACCAGCCGCATCCCCTTGCCGCCACCGCCGGCCACTGCCTTGATCAGCACCGGATAGCCGATCTCGGCGGCGCGTTCGGCCAGGAAAGCCGGATCCTGGTTCTCACCCAGATAGCCCGGCGTAGTTGGCACGCCGGCCGCCTGCATCAGCTTTTTGGCCGCGTCTTTCAGGCCCATCGCATCAATGCTGGCGGGCTTGGGGCCAACCCAGATCAGGCCAGCATCAATCACCGCCTGCGCAAAGGCGGCGTTTTCGGAGAGGAAGCCGTAGCCGGGATGGATCGCTTCGGCCCCGGTCGCCTTGGCCGCGGCGATGATCTTCTCGCCCACCAGGTAGCTTTCACGCGCCGGGCTGGGGCCGATATGCACTGCCTCATCCGCAAGGCGGACGTGGCGGGCATTGGCATCGGCATCCGAATAGACCGCCACAGTGCGAACGCCCATCTGGCGCGCGGTACGGATGACCCGGCAAGCGATCTCGCCGCGATTGGCGATGAGGAGGGATTGGATCATCTATTCCTCCATCACATCCGGAACACACCGAACGCCGGGCGCTCGGGAATGGGAGCTTCAAGGCTGGCAGCCAGCGCCAGGCCCAGCACGTCGCGGGTCTGGGCGGGATCAATCACCCCGTCATCCCACAGCCGGGCCGTGGCGTAATAGGGATTGCCCTCGTCCTCATATTTCTGGCGGATCGGGTTCTTGAAGGCCTCGGCCTCTTCGGGCGTCCATTTCGCGGCATCGCGGTGGACCGTGGCCAGCACCGATGCCGCCTGCTCGCCCCCCATCACCGAGATGCGGGCATTGGGCCAGGTGAACAGGAACCGCGGCGAATAGGCACGGCCGCACATGCCGTAATTGCCTGCGCCAAAGCTGCCGCCGATCACCACGGTCAGCTTGGGCACGGTGGCCGTGGCGACAGCGGTGACCAGCTTGGCGCCGTGCTTGGCGATCCCTTCCGCCTCGTACTTGCCGCCAACCATGAAGCCCGAGATGTTCTGCAAGAACAGCAGCGGGATCTTGCGCTGGCAGGCCAGTTCGATGAAGTGCGCGCCCTTCATGGCGCTTTCGGAAAACAGCACGCCGTTGTTGGCCAGGATCGCCACCGGCA
>JACCDH011155330.1_pt1 | contig 22294 bp, 20 predicted proteins | sample 7442481 | NCBI WGS metagenome assembly JACCDH01 (sample SAMN15323433, study PRJNA562643) | freshwater metagenome | isolation source: river surface water | place: USA:Blue River Watershed | collected 2017-08-15
ATCCACAATGAAGATTTGCCCATCGAAGTCACATGTAATCAACAAAGTAACTTGCGCCCTGCATGCCTCTGTAGCTCAAAGGATAGAGCGCTACTACGACGAAGTCAGAGGTTGCGGGTTCGAATCCTGCCAGGGGCATGCACCCAATTAAGCCCCAGGGTTCGTCGCCTGGGGCTTTTTTGTTTACTCTCTGTAACTGATCTCGCCAAAACTCTCCACACCCAGATACCCCTTAAAGGCCGCAACAGATCGAGAAGTCGCCTTCACCGTACCCAGTGCAAACTTCGCCTGCCATGTACTGAGCGCAACATACGGCTCGTTCTTCCACGACAAGACTGATTCAAAGAGCGCCCTTGCCTGCAACAACCCCCAATCTTCAATCGCTCCCGCAACTTCCAACGAGCGCAACAGATCCTTTGTCGCCTGCTCCTGCACCTCATCTGATGCCCGCATCGGTATCCCAAAGCCATTCATAATCGAATGCCTTCCCAGCGGCAGCGCAACTCCGTAATCTTTGGCCAACTTACGATTGAACTTCACGCACACTTCACACGCATTCCACGAATACCGCCCCGTCCCACCTGCAACAACTGCTGCACACATGTAACACAAGTGATACCCACTCGGACAATCAACTCCGGGATAAGCCTTATATCCCTCACACCGACACCGCTGCATCCCATGTCCTGCAGATGTCAGACCAAAACACGTTGTACACACAAGAAAACCAATTGGTGGCATAGCAATTAAGTCCTGACTGGACCTCATCGAGTGAGACCCGCTCTTCCAGCGGTGTCTTTCATCGCTGGCAGGTCTTCCTTTAGAACCACCGTGCGCGAGTAATGCGCGGATTGGTACTAAGCAAGCAAAAGGGCTTAACGCTTAGTTCTTGACCTAGGAAAAGAGTAGCAGGGGGGAGTGACATCTCTGATTTAGCGGAGGAATAAATCTCTTCACTCTGGTGTTTATCAACCTACATCTACAGAATAGGACTTATGGCTACAGCAGCAGGCGAGATTTACTTCATTGGCGAGAAAGACCTCCGCACCAAGGAAATCACCCCTTATTTCAAAGTCGGTATCGTCCGAGAGAACCCAGAAAATGCCGATCGTGACTCCACTCAGCGCCTCCTTGAGCACCAGACTGGTAACCCACGAGAGCTCTATATTGAAAGCGTTGTAAAAACTGATCACGTTGAACTAGTTGAAACGCTGCTCCATAAGAAGTTCGCACCCCTTGGTGTCCGAGGTGAATGGATGCTTCTGAGTGCCACAGAGCTAGCCCAAGTACAGAATGAAGCCAAAGCTCTTGCCAAAGAGGCTGCCGAGATAACTGCCGACCTTCAGAAGGCAGAGAAACTTGCGAAAGAAATTTCAGATGATGTGATTATTCCTGCTACCGATGAATTAAAGGCGCTTAATGAAATCTACCTAGAATCGAATGCCAAATTAAAGTCTTGCGATGAGATGTTTGATGTCATCAAAGAGATTCTGGCCGATGCTTTAGAAGATGAAGATGAGGAAGAAGAAGTGGATGCATTTGTCCAGGTGCAAGAGCGCAAAGGTAAGGCAATCTTTGATGAAAACGCCTTCAAGAGTAAGTACGCTGCTATTTATGCAAAGTTTGTAATCACTAAATCAACAGTGAAGGGCACTGCCACATTTGCTGGCTCTCGTGGCTTCAAACGAGAATTTAATGAATTTGATCCTAGCTTTGCCACACTTGTTGATGGCTTCTCGCCTCTCGTTGAAAAGATTCAAGCAGGTAAAGCAAAAAAGGAATTGCTTCATGGATTTAGCCTTGAGCTTCGCCGCGTTAACGCCGAAGCTATTTGGGCAAAGATGAAAGCAGAGAGCAAAATCAAAGTTGCATGCGGCACCCATGCCGGTATTGATGGAGTCTTTAAGTGGACCCGTACTGAGAAGGTCACGGAATCCCTGGATAAAAAATCCCTCAAGGAAGCCCACCCCGACCTGGTCGCTGAGTTCACCACGGTAGGCGAGGCCACCAAGGCAGTGATCGTGGATCCAAAGAAGGGCTACTAGCTCTCTTCCCACGCTCAATCGTATGATAATCATACGAACACCTGTTCGAATTCTGTGTTACTCTCCGCTTCCCCCAAAAACTCCGCAACAAGCACAACCCCTGGCCGAAGCGAAGATGTCAGTGACGGTCTGTAACTTCTCCACCTGTCAGAAGCACCAGTGTCTATAAGAAAGGAAACGGTGAGCGCCGAACCAAACAATGGAAAAGCCCAAGAGCAGGAACTCTGGGATCGCATCAGTACTACCGAAGGTGCAGAAAGAGCTGAAGTTCTCGATGAACTCAGCCACATTGCATACAACAGAAGTAACTACATCGAGTGCCTACATTTAGTAGATACATCAATTGATATCTACTTTAAAAATGGCGGCTTAGATTGTTACCTCAAAGAGTTAATTCATCTCTATCACGGTAAAGCACATTGCTACGAAAACCTCAAACGTTTTGCAGAAGCTGCCGAAACTCATGAAGAGTTAGCAAAGATGAAATGCCTCGAAGATGATTTTGAAAGCCAAGCTGAAGAACTACGTGCGGCAGGACGTGCGTGGTATCGCATTGACGAGTGGCGCAAGTCCCTCGACAATCACTTAGCTGCAAGAGCAGTCATTGATACAAGTACCACAACGCTCACCATGGGAGTAGATCTACTCAACATTGGAATGGCGCTGGCGAAGTTAGGCAGTCATCAAGACGCGATTGATAACTACTTAAGCGCTCGCTCCCTCTGTAAAGAGGCAAAGAACCCCGAATTCGTAGGCTGGTGTGACAACTATCTAGCACTGTCTTACATGGCTCTTAACAATGGCCCAGAAGCACGATTCCATGCACAGCATTACTTCAACTACACCAAAGTGGCTGAAGACCTCGGAATGGAAGGCTACGCACGATACCGACTCGGTAGAGCGCACCTCCTCTGTGACGAGTATGAAGATGCTGAGAAACATCTCCTTCGATCACTAGAGATCCTTACCCTTGATGAGGATAAAGATTGGGAAGATATCGTCGCAGCAAACAAGGAGCTTGCTAAAGCGCTCACGGCCCTTGGCCGCGAAGATGAAGCCCAAAAACGCCTTAATCGCATCAAGACCATCGAAGAGACCATCGCAGCCTGATGAAGTCTCGATACATATTCACTGCAAGTGCGGTATTCCTATCTGCCGCACTTGCAGTGAACCTCTTCTCGACCGAGCCCAAGACGCCCACGCCAATAGCAACCGCTACTCCAACTCCGGTAGCCATACCAGCGACCCTTAAAGATTCTGATGTGCTCACATGGAACTGCGAAATCCCTGAGCACAAACCCGAGACCATATTGCTTACCTGCGCTGATGGGGGATGGATGGTCCACTCAATCACCTGGAGCAAGTGGGGAATAGGTGGCGCCGAAGGCATTGGCATCTTCAGAGAGAAGTTATGTGAACCTAATTGCGCCGAAGGCAATATCGCAGAAGAGAAAGTCAAGGTAAAGCTCTCCGATCTAGTCGAGCGCGAAGGAGAGTTTTACTTAAGAACTCTAGACATTAGTACCGCATCAGGTAAAGATTTCATCTCTGGAAGAGCCAATGGGCTGAAATGGGATGTCATGGAGTTTGCTGAAGTGATGAATCGAGAAGAATGATGTCCCTCGAGAATCTAACCCAAGAACAGAAGTTGATTTTTTATGAGATTGCAACGCGCGTTTGGAAGTACAGAGGACCAAGAATTCAAGCCGAGCTGCTCAACAGAATTTCCAGAGAGGGCTACGAAAGACTTCAATGGACAGAAGCGCTGACACATAAAGAAGTCTCTTATTTTCAAGGGATATCTCCAGTCATTGATTTCATTTCCAGGCCTGAATTTGGGACTGAGTATTTAGAATTCCTGGAGCGCTTACAGGAATTTGCAGAAGAGTGTGATTCTGAGCTTCAAAGAAGAGATATAGAGCGCAGGAATGAAGACAAGTTGCGGCGTGAGGCTTATCAAAAAGCCCAAGCTGAGCAAGCTGAGAAGGACAAAATTCAGCGGGTGATTAATGCCAAGAAAGCCTATGAGCAAGCAGAAAAGCGCCGACAAGAAACTTACGAAGTGTTGCGTCAGGGCGATGTTTCAATGTTTGGTCTTGATTTTCGTATTACTTCAAATTCACCTACTGACGAGATAGCACGCCTAATGTCCCAATTAGGACGAACAACCGTAATTGTCAGCCCTGGAAGTTGGGGAAGCGCTTTTCATACATCTGGAAACTGTGAGTGGCTAATCAAAGGGCGAAATCGAGCCTCAAAATTCACTTATCTTGGAGATCTAATTTCAATTGAGGTCGAGGATGCGATTTATCAGTATAAAAAAAGGCCCTGTCATTCCTGCTTCATGTTTTGGTGGGAAGGAGGAATAAATCCCCATCCAGAGTTTGGCGACGGGGATACGAATTCTTCCGAAAGCGTTGAGATTTTCTTAGGTGATCCGGTCACGCTAAACCAGGGGGCTTTTGAGGATTTCGAAGCCCAAGTAATTGATCTGCTTAGGGACGACAAGTCACATGTAAAGGTGCTTACGCATTCGCTTGGTCGAGAGATTGAATTGATTGTTCCAGTTGATTACTTGAACTTCCCTGAGAATATAGATGCGATACGCCTCGATAGAGCGGCTCAGGAGCAAAGGAAATTAGAAGAGAGTTTTAGAATTGAAAATGAGCGCATGCGAACACTTGAGGAACTAATCTTAAGATTAGAAAATGGTTTAAAGACTTTGGTTCAAAGTGACTTGAAATCACTTTTAGTCGAAATAGAAAACCGACTAGAGAACCTTGGCATAACGGGTACCAATTCCCTTTCGATGGAATATCTCCAGGAGAGATTAAGTAAGCGGATTCAAGAGGCAAAGAGGCAGGTAGTATAAAAATGAAGTACAAAACATTAGGTGCCACCAGGCAAACCAGTATTAGAGGAAATTAAATGAGTGCACTAACCAAGCTCTTCCAAAACCTTCTTGAGAACCACGTTGAATTGCGGGAAAGCGGAAGAGAACCCGACTGGTTTCATGAGAATCAGGAACAAGAAGTCTGGGTGCAGCAAATCCCGAATAAGGCATCTCTTGATTTCTTAATTGAACTCTGGAATCAGGCGAATGCGGATCTCGGCTCTGATGATGAATTTCGTTCTTTCTACGACCACGATGGCGTTGAGACCCAAGGTGTGAATGAATTGGCGTATTACCGTACATTTCGGTCAATCATCAAGGGAAATCCCACTCAGGATTGGGGCATCCACTTTAACGTGGGTAATTTCTTTGCCTTTGTTCGAAGAATTGCCAAATCTGCGGGCGTCGAAGGCTCAGAAGTTCTACCTGCTTGTTATCACTTTGTGCTTCAGCATGAAGTGAACCACTATGAAGTCGATCTAGGAATCTTCTTTCTTGAAGCCCACTCAGGAAAACGGGGATATTTCATTCGCACTTCTCCCAATCTATTAGAAGAAGCGCTAGGAAATGGTCGTGGTGCTAGCCATCCAAAGGTGAAGAAGTACAAGAAATTCATCGTGCATCGATATGCGCACAGCTCTCTACCCGGCTACAACCAACTAGAGGCCTATTTAACCCCAAAGCGCCAAAGAGATGCTTTCAATGAGATTCTCTTTGATTGCATTAGTCCAGCTACCGCCCAGGAAGTCCCACTAGCGCATGAGTTCATGAAACCTGGGCAACCATTTTCTCCTACCCAAATACCAATCTACTTCCACATTGGAATCGGTGGGGCTATCTCAAAGCCTTCTGCACCGCAAAATTTTCAGTATGTCGTAAAAGCAATAACTTATTCTGAGTCTGGAGAACGTGAGGTCGCAAAGTTAACTAAGAAAGACGCCCAACTTCGGGAGAAAATTGAACTTGCCCAAAAAAAGATTCTTGAGAACCCTAATGCAAATGGAAACAGGCTACGCAAATTTCATGGTTCTAAAGGAATGATTGAGGCAAGAGTCGATGGAGGGATGCGATTTCTCATGCAAGATCGAGGAAATGGAAACTATGAAGTGATTCATGTAGGTAAAGATCTCTACAATCATTGATTAAGAATCGCTTTAAGGTGTACTTAATTTGAATCATTCTTTCCCCGGCCAAAACGCAGCACTAAAGGAAGAAAGAAACCACCAAGATAGTTGGCTAGAAATGCAATTGTCGGACCAGTTGGAAGAGTGCCTCCATCTGGAGTATTAGCAATTCCAGTCAGGAATACCCATACTGCGACCAAGTTAAGCGCCGCAAAGATTCGGAGCATTACCAACTTTTGCTTGACCGCTAGAGGAACGCTAACAATCGGTCCTAACAGGCCGGCGCTAAACGTGTGCAAGAGCAAAAATCCTATTTTCCAGGGTTTTAGGTTCTGAGTTGAATTTGCCTTGAAGAACTTCTCTTTGAACGTTTCATCTGTGAAGTACTTGTATCCGAGCCACCCTATGGGGGTGAAAATCCAGAAAATTAAAATGTCTTTCCAGTTTCTTTGAAGAAAATTGCCATGGACTGCGCTACCACCAGCTTTTATCTTCCTTACGGATTCTAATTGGTTCGTAGACTTAACCTTGGCCTCCGATTCGCCATCTATCTTCACGAAGACATAATTTGGGTTTTTATCTAACTTAGTGACTTCACCTAATTCGTTAGTTTTGACGTATCTGACTCTCATACCAACAAAAATTGGCTTTCCATCACTAGTTCGGTACGCATTCTTGGCTACTCTGTCCAGAATTCTGTCCCCAGGTTCGACAACTACCCTGTCACCCTCGACTCGGATTTTTGCGTCATCGCGATTGATAATGGGGTCGCCATCCACAACGACTCTATCGCCTTGAACCCTGATGTTATTTGGCTTAATTCTTATCTGATCTTGTTGTACAGGAGGCACTATGGGTTTGGCCTCTACTTTAACTTGCGCCGCAGCTGGAGCTTCTTTGTAGTTATAGAACGAGTCAAACTCTTTCAAAATCTGTATGGCACTCCAGCGCTTTTCTGGCGATGGAATCAACATGACAGATACAAGTCGCTTCTGGGCTGGGTCTAGGGAAGAGGTATCGGGAGATTTTCCAGAGCGCAATAGGCCTGGTATCTCTATTGATTTGCTGTTCCCCCAGGGTTTTCCGCCCGCAGCATCAATGAGCGTTACTCCAATCGCCCAGATATCGGTTTTTCCATCAACATCTTTAGTTTGTCTTGTTTGCTCAGGTGACATGTAGTGAGGAGTTCCCATCACTTGTCCGTACTTTGTCGAGTGGTATTTATCAACGTTATCAGCAATCGGCTTTGCTAAACCGAAGTCAATTAATTTAGGAGTACCTTTTGACATCATAATATTTCCTGGTTTTAAATCGCGATGAATTACCTCGGCGTTATGGATTGCCACAAGTGCCATCAATAAATGATGCGCTAGATTCCACCAGTTTTTTCCTGTGAAACTGCCAGTTGTTCGAATAACTTCACCCAGTGACATATCGGAGATGTATTGAACTGCGTACCAAGGATTTTTCGCATCGAGATCCATGTCGACCAGGGGTGCCACATACGGGGTTTTCAGTAAGGTAAGTGCTTGAACTTCTTGAATAAATCTACTTTTAACATCCGGATCATCAAGAAGACTGGCTGATATAACTTTGAGAGCCACGGTTTGACCAGACTTGCCAGCCAGGTAAACAACACCCATGCCGCCCGCCCCGAGGCGCCCTTGGAGCGTCCACCCACCAATCCTCTTGGGGTCAATTGGGAGTAGCGAATCCATCCACGAAGTCTAGAAGCCAGTCAAGATCTTTGTCAGTGCCAGGTGGTAATTTGGACAGTAGATGGAAGGGGATTGCATGAAACTCACCGACGAAGAGGCTCAATACGCCTGGAAGGTAGCCCTGAACATCTCAAGAAAGCATGGTCAGTCCACTCTCGGCCCCGAAGATTTTGCAGCCCAAGCGGTGGAGAAATTACTTAAGTTGGATTCAGCCCCCAAGAATCTCGAGGGTTGGCTCAAGGCTGTCATTACAAATCTATACATAGATCGTCAGCGCCACGTAGATGCCCGAAAGCGCAATTTTGGCCAATCATTTGTGGCGCTCGATGATGAAGAAATCGTTGAGTTAGTCGCAGATAAAGATAAACCCTCAATTTCCTCCGAGTTGGTCAACGCGACATTTGCTCGTGAGATTTTGGAATCGCTACCTTTTAGAGATCAGCAGATTTGGGTACTTCATGCAGCTGGATACTCAACAGCTGAAATTGCACATCAACTTGATTTTGCAAATGCCCAGGTTGTCGCTACCAAAATGGGTCAGATTCGCAAAAAGCTCCAACAGGCCTACGGCTCTCAAATCTAGCCGTTTCACCCTGAGCGCTCGAATCTTGAGCGTTTTGCCCATCTGGCAAGTAAATCCTTACCTCCATTGAGATTTGCCACCCTCATCCGTCATAGGGGTAGGAGATAAAAATCTCGAACCCAAGAACTGGAGTACCAAATGAATGTTAAAGCTCTTCTCGATGTCGACATGGTTGCCATGGAGGCAACAGACAACCTCACACTGATGCTTGATCTAACAGCGCCAGCGAATCCAAAACACGCATCTCGTCCGGGCCAAGCCGTCCAAGTTGTCCTTGATCGATCTGGTTCTATGAACGGCCAACCACTTGAGGCCGCAAAGGGGTCATTGCTCAAGCTCATCGACCGTCTTGCACCACAAGATTCCTTTGGCCTTGTTGCCTTTGATGACAGCGCACTCGTCGTTGTCCCTACACGCACCATGGCAGATCACCACATGCCATCACTGCGCAAAGCGATTCGCGAGATGCAGACCGGTGGTTCCACCGATATTTCTGCTGGCTACCTGATGGGCCTTCGCGAGTTAAATCGTGTTCAGGCAACAGGTGGTTCAACACTACTTCTCATTTCCGATGGCCATGCCAATGCTGGGGAAAAAGATCCAAAGTTCTTCACTGATGTTTCTACAAAGTCAGCTGCAGACAAAGTCACAACTTCCACCATCGGTCTTGGCACAGGCTATGACGAGACGATTCTGGAAGCGCTCGCTCAAGGTGGCGGGGGAGCACATCGCTTCGCCGGAACCATCGATGAAGCTGTCGGTGCCATCGCCGCTGAAGTTGATGACTTGCTCGATAAAACAATCGTCAATGCAGTTCTTCGTCTCACCCCAACAACTGCAATGAAAACAAGACCAGCTATCGAAGTCCTACAGCGACTTCCGTATTGGAAAGATGGAGAAACCTACGTCGTTCAACTAGGTGATCTCTATAGCGGTGAAAACCGTCGCTTTGTTATCAACATTGAGATTCCAGGGATTGCCTCCCTTGGACTGTGCAAGATTGCAGATATCACCATTGAATATCTTGATCTTGCTGCTCGTCAGGAAATCTCCGTCACTATGCCGGTCAATGTCAACGTTGTCCCCGGTGATGTCGCCGCAGGGCGGGTTCCTGATCCAATCGTTCGTGCCGAGCGATTGATCCTTGAAGCTCAGACTGCAAAGTCATTGGCAGTGGAAGAGCTTCGCGATGGGAAAATCAAAGAAGCCTCAGGCCGCCTCACAGGCACAGCGGCCACCCTTCGTCGTGAGGCTTCTTTGATTCCAGTCACTGATGAGCGCAGTGCAGAATCACTTGCCATCATCCGTGCTGAAGCTGATGAAATTGAAAATCTAGCAAACACCGTTGAGGAACAGGACATCGTGTATTCCTCTAAGCGCATGACTGAGTCCTACTCACGTAAAACGCGCTCTCGCAATGTCCGCAATCAACCAACAGATCCATCACTTAACAGTGATGACTACCTCAACTAAGGAGAACTTTATGTACCCGCAACTATTTTCAATGATCGCCCCTAACTTGTTCCAGGGAGGCACCGATGACCTTGATGTCATCCACCTTCCTGTTACAAATAACCGCAAGCGCACCGACCTTCCCTTCGATGCCATCGTCACCATGTATGCATGGGCACGTCCAGCTGATTGGAATGTGCAGGAATTTCGCTACGGAGTCCCTGATGCATCTATCCGCGATATCGATCTTGATCGACTTCGTGAAGCAGTCGAGTTTGGATATGCCCGCTGGAAGTCCGGCGATCGCGTTCTAATCCGTTGCCAAGCTGGTCTTAATCGATCAGGGCTTGTTATGGCTCTTATCTTGATTAAGGACGGATTCAGCCCAGAATCTGCCATCAACCTGATCCGTGAAAGTCGCGGTGAAGATGCTCTCTTCAACAACGACTTCTGCAATTGGCTCTTATCTGAAGGCAGTGCCTTCTTCCAAACATCCCCTTCCCATCAAGCAGCTTAATGAAGGAGTGCACATGCAAGAGTTACCAGATTACTTCGATGACCTCATCCAGGTCCTCACGACTTACATCGAGCACAAAGCCGATCACTTCACTCTACAAACGTACGGTGGTGATTACATCAACGGTCCATACGTGCAAGCTCTCCAAGAGCACGACAACATCCTCCTTGTTGAAGCCGTCAGCAATGAGTTTCTAACTCCTCCTCTGGATGAGAAGGGCCAGCAGACAATGCTCTTCATGGGCTGGCGCTTCTTTCCGGAGCACTATCTGCCTAACTACGCTCAATTCATTGACCAGTCAAAGCTCTCACCTCGAGAGATTGCAGTATTGATGGCTCGAGCTCTTCACTTTGGTTACGGAGTGGATGACACTTACTCATTCGAGATAGCACCGCACCTAGATGCGGCTAGGACACTTATCGAAAAGTTAGGAATCGCAAATGGTTAAATTCTCATTCGATATAGATGCAGACGAATTTATGACTTTAATGATGGAAGCGGTTGAAACCATAAACCCTGACGATCTAGCCTACCTTTTTGCTACCGGCAAAAGTGAACTAGAAATACGCAATCAAATTGCACTGTATTTACACAGAAACCGCCAGGATAGTCAGGTTATCTCCAGAGAGTGGAACCGACACGATTTGGCAGTTCTTGAACAAGGTAAACCTCGAATCCTTGTTGAAGGAAAATCTTGGGTTCATACAGATGCCGCAGAATCAAAGAAGTTAGTGGGTGGCGATAAATCGATCTTACACGCCCTTAAAACTGACATTTCTAAGTTGAAAAAAACTCAGGAACAATTTAATTCAGTTTCTATGTTTATTACCATAGTGCTGTTCACTGTAGACGTCCACGGTCAATCGAAAGATCGATTGCAGAACGCCCATATCAAATATGCCTCAACCCATGCCCGGGGCATAAAAAACCATAAGGACGCTGAAGAGTTAGAAGGTCGGGGACGCGGTGCCTTAAGTCAATTACTTGCGGAATATGGAATCGTGAAACGGCAGCCACTCAAGGTTGGCCAGTACCTAGACTTTCGAGTCTCAGCAGATTTCTTTCTTCTTCAATTAATCCCTAGAAATTAAGGAGCGCTTATGTGGCTATTTACCAATACTGGGTTTGTCAGCGCAGTCAGCAATGGCAAGGACCTGATGGTTCGAGCTCGGGATAGAGAATCCCTCGAACTGATTTCAGAATCAGCAAAAACGGAGATCATCTCAACCCCTCAGAATGATTACCCCTACCGAGTCATCGTCACTCATGAGTTCTTCTCCAAGTGGGTTGCCCATATGGCTAGCAACATCACCTACAAGAACTTCAAATCCGAGGTGGCGGCCACTCGAGGGTATGAGTTTGCGCATCCATTGATGAAGGTTTGGTCTGCCATGCATGAGGTGGAGGATTCAGGAGCGCGACCTTGAAGACATCTTGTTGGAGTGTTCGATTTCGGCTTAATATAACGTCATGAGTTTTGCAACAAGCAATTTGGATGAACTTTACGAATTAGGTTTGAAAGAATTTTCATCTGGTAATTCTCATAAGGCTATTGAACTGTGGTACTCCGCGGCACTTCGCAATCATCCAAAATCTCTATGGAAAATGGGACTTATTGCTGATCAGGTTGGTGAAAAGGATGATGCAGTGATGTACTGGAAAAAAGCTGCAGGAATGGGGCACCCCGATTCGATGTACGAGTTGGCTATTTTTGCACTTGATGCTGGTGAGGAAAACGAGGCGACCGAGTGGTGCGAGGCTGCTGCGAATCTGGGCCACTCCTCAGCAATGTTTAGATTGGCCACAATACTTGAAGGCAATCGTAGATTGCCAGAAGCGGAAAAGTGGTACTTACTAGCAGCAAAATCGGGTAATCCAATCGCGATGCATAATTTGGGAGTTCTCTTCTACAACAAAGGAGATTTAGTGCAGGCAAAAAAATGGTATCTGCTGAGTGCAGAGGCTGGCGACACCGACGCCATGATGAATCTAGGACTCATGGCTCACGACGAAGGAGATACTAAAGGTGCAGAGAAGTGGTTTAGGAAAGCTAGGCCAAACACAGCCAATTTTGAAGTCTTTGAGTAAATCTTAATTCCTTCGTTAGTAAAACTTTACAAATCTTTTCAGTTCATCAGAATCAATTGCCCGGTTTTCTCTTTCAGCAAGATCAACCAGGTCAAAAGCTGCTTGGACCTCTTCTCCGAAAATGTCGAGCTCGGGCAAATTGTCTAGTACTTCCTCCAAATGAGGGTGGTCAACCCACTCCCCTTGAGTGCGCAAGAAAACGGACGAGAGGCTTTCGATAGTAATCAGCTCGATAGAGCGAATTTGATTTGGCGGAAAATAGAAGTAGAGACCCGGCATGAGATTATCTCTTGAGTGTGGAAGTCGCATACCGTGCCCAATCCGAGTCCGCTTAGGTGTAGGCCAAGACTCTAGCGGGTGCTATGGATTAACCACCAAAGTTAAGTTATCGTATGAGAAATTTTAGGGAGGGTCAATGTCAGGCAGAGTCGCATTACCTGATCTAGCAATTCCAACTCAAGTGAATTCCGCTGGCTGTGGGCTGATTAATGTCTTTGCCTCTGACCTATTTGACTTTATCGACAAGGGGTTAAAAAAGAGCAAAGGCCCAAATTGGCTGACAGAGATGCAAGTACAAAATGTTGGCGCTGACGTGAACTATAAAGATCCGTCAGTATTGCTCAAAGAACTCGCTCACAAAGGTGGCACGCCACTTCGGGCACCCATTTCTGCCTTGGTGCCGCAAGCTAATTGGAAGGACTTCTATAAGCGCCTTGAGGATTTGCTAGGTGAAAGACATCTATGGGTTCATAACTCAATCAATGCTGATGCCGAGCAGCTCAAATCCCTAGTAGTCCTTGTTAGTAAAGTTTCTTGGACATTAGAACTTGCTGTAGTGCAAGAGTGCCAGGCGCTGTTAGATCACATCACCCCTGATGAAACAGAGGTCGCGGTTGAGGCCCCAGAACCGGTTGCAGCCGCTTCAGAAATTGCTGCAGAGCTTGGCCGATTTACTAGTGACGATGAAACCCCAGTCGGAACCCCCTTGGCTGGCCCATTCGTTTCTCACTCGTACACGCTCCATATGAATGGAAGCGTTAGAGACAGGGCCTCTGATGAGCTCTTGGGTGACTTGATCTCTGACGGGGACACCCTAGGTGCACTCTTGATTGCTCGGAAACCGAGCGGTGGGCGGCTGAGAGTGACCTCTGCGGGGGAAGTGGCCGCCTACTTTGGGGATTCGTGGGGATTTCTGGCCAAAGTCACGCCTGAAACCTGGTTCCCAGGGCATTTAAGCTGATTAACCCAAAATTAGGTTGGCTAAATCCCATTTAATATCTTGACAAGGATTTAAGAAGTTATTACTCTTAGTAACATCTTAACTACGAGGAGTAACTAATGACCGCAGATCTTCTTCAAGGCAAAGTTCTTACCGGCTATCACCGTGAGGACACCTTCATAGCCACCCGTAAGTACATGGGCGGACGCCCTGTTTTCCACCTTGATATGTGCATCGCTCAGCTCACTGCTGGAGTGGACGCTCCTCCAGTAGGTGTGGCCCAAGAGGACAACCGTATTGTCAAAGAGAATCGTGGCCGACTCTTTCGTGACTACGTCAACTCAAATAAGGAATGGGCAAGCCCAAGTCTTTTGCTGTGGTGCCCAATAGGAATTTTAGATTTTGAGACCCTGCCACAAATCAACGACCTTGTACGTGATCCATCAGTAGTTCTGGGCATTCTCTCAGTACCTCGAAATTCACGTCAGAGCATCAAGATTCTTGATGGCCAGCACAGAATTCTTGGTTTCCATCTCTGGATGGATCAACTCAACAAAGAGCTTCAGACTTCAAAATTGAACTTATCTGAGGCAATGAAGGCCGGTCAACCTAAGGTCATTGAACTAGCCAAAGATAGAGTTGCTAAAGCCGAAGAAAACATGGAGAGAAGTATTAAGGAATCCATTGGCATCGATATCTTGATTTGCTCATCTGCAAAGGAAGCTCGCCAAATCTTTGCCGACATTGCCAACAATGCCCAAGGCATGGTCAAGGCACTCGCTATTGGATTTGATCAATCAAAGCTGGTTAATCGAGTGACAAGCATCGTAGCGTCAGATTTCCCTCACCCACTGCTCGATGGCAAGGTTGATTTTAACAAGGACCGAATTGCGGGGGACAGCGAAATGCTAATTTCTGCCAAGACCTTAGCTGATTCAATTCGCGCATTGACCGTCGGAATCACAGGTCGCATCAGCCGCGTTCAAGAACTCGGCGACTTAGATGAAGATGTTACTCAGCGTACGAAAAAGTACCTAGATTGCCTACAGAAAGCTTTTCCTGATGATTTTGCGAAGACCCCTCAAGATTTCCGCAAGACAAGCCTGCTCAGCAGTGGAACTATGTTTCGGGTCCTTGCAGGAGTTTGGTTTGAACTAACTAGTTCTACTAATGCTCAAGGCAAATCAATTAAGCCAAGAATGAGCGTGGAGGACGCCATAAAATTCTTCAAACAGCTTGCCCCACATATGCAAATCCCCATCAAAACTGGCAACAAGTGGTTAACCACGGGCGTCTTCCCAAGTCCTGCAGCCGGAGCAGTTGTCACGGCGCCAGGCTCTCGTAATCAGGAACTGAAGAAGCTCACTCTAGAAATTACCAACTGGGCCTTAGATCCCAAGTCCTTCCCTTTCAAGTGAACTGACTGAATTTGGAAAACGGAAAGAACATGGAGAGATTTAGAGTGAAATGCACAGTACGTCAGCAGATAAAGATAGGTTTACGACACAAAGGACCAAGGAGATAATCAGATGACTATTCCAAAGATTATTGACAATGAACGCTTCAGACTTCTTGATGTCCTAAAGAATATATCTGGTGACTTCAAGGATCTTTCGATTGCAACAGGCTATTGGGACCTAAAGGCCATGCTTGCGCTAGAAGATGAACTTGAAAAATTTGAGAAGGTCAGAATTCTCATCGGGCGTGAACCCCAGATCCCTCGCGCTCAAGTTGATGCGCCTGAGGAGGATTTCCCGGCACATGATATTGAGATTGATTTGCAGAATCTTGCGCCTGAGTCAGAACTCCGACAGATAGCACTCAAGACAAAAGAGTGGTTGCAGAGCGGAAAGCTGGAGGTGCGGGTCTATCGTCGTACATTCTTACATGCTAAGACCTATATTTTTGGCAACTTTCATTCCAAAAAAGCTTACGGATTAATCGGATCATCCAACTTCACTCTCAATGGGTTAACAACTAATACAGAGTTAAATGAACTCGAATCAGATGAACGGGTAGTTCTCTTTCAGCCACAAACTGCAGAACAGCAGGCTAGCCATCTGTCATGGTTCGAATCTAAGTGGAACGATGAATTAACTGAACCTTGGAACGAAAAATTGATTTCCATCGTTCAGGACTCGCCTCTAGGGGACCTCTTCTTCAGTCCCTACGAAACGTATATCAAAACGCTTCATAACTTGTACCAGGAGGAACTCCTTGATGAAGTGGAGCTTGATAAGAAATCAGAAAAAGGAAAGACACTCTTTGATTTTCAGCAGAAAAATATCAACGCTCTAACCAGAAGATTGAATAAGTATGGGGTCGCGATGCTTTCGGACTCTGTAGGTTTAGGTAAAACCTCGACATCTATTGGAGTGATCAAGCGGTATCTCAATGACCCTGAAGGGAAAAAGAGAGTTGAGATTATTTGTCCTAAATCAATCGTTAGTCAATGGGAAAAGGAACTCACTGAAGAGGGAGTTTTGGGTTACCGACCAATCACTTTGCAGAATAGCGCCGAGATTGAACGCAAGCAGGAACTCGATGCAATCGCATCAGTTTCCCTATTCGTAATTGATGAGTCGCATAATCTGCGACATTCAGGTGGAGTCAGATTCCAACAGCTTCTTGACTGGATCCGTAGTAACCCAAAGGCTCACGTTCTACTTGTAACCGCTACCCCGATTAATAACAGCCTGATGGATATTACAACGCAGATTCTTCTGGGCGCAGCTGGTAATTCTGAAATTATGAAGGTGACGACCATCGATGAAAATGGCCAGACTATTCAAATCACCTTCCATCAAGCTGTGGAAAACTTAATGAAGAAGATTAATCAAGATTTGAAGCGCGATAACAAGATTGACTTTAAATACGTGCGCCGACAGATGACTCCAATCATTCGCGCATTCGTAGTTAGGCGCACAAGGCAGGGCATTCAAAAGGAGTATGGTTCACTGATCATTGATGGTAAACCAACTACATTCCCTGTTGTAAAACCGCATGTAAATGATTATGAATTCACCGCGGAGAGCTGTGACAAAGTTTCAAAGGTTACTAGCAAGACTCTTCCCCTTGGCTTGATCTATTCCATTGACCCAGAGGCACTTGCAGAAGCGGCCAAAATGTTCAAGCATCCGATTCGCCAGCTCGACAAAATGCAGCAGTTGAACGAGAAGAATCTTGTCCAAGAGTCAGCCATGTTCTATGTCTTCCAACTCATCCTCACACTGGGATTTCTCCCGTACAGATGGCGCCTTTATCAAACAAAGTTCTATGGAAAAACAAAGGATCAGATTCGCGAATTGGGATTGCCAGGAGACGAGAGTAAGAGCCTGCTTCAGCAGGTTGGAATCTTTGGAATTCTCCGAACAATTTTCTTAAAGAGAATGGAATCCTCTGTCAGCGCCCTTGAAACTTCTCTCAACACGTATTCAAAGAAATTAGACTTCTTTGCTAAAGGTCTAAGTGAAGGGAAAATCCTTTCAATAACTGATTTTGCTGCTCTGGAGTCAAGCTGGGACGACGACGATGAGGATTACTCTGCATCTGAATTGGAAGCACGTGAAGTCGCATCTTTTAATTCCAAGGATTTCGCGAGTCAAGAGTTACTAGAGGACGTGGCTGTTGAACAAGAGCTGGTCCGCGTAATTGCTGAGCAGCTGAAGATTCTGAAGAAGGATGATTCAAAAATTAGAAGTCTTGTGAAAATACTTAAAGATATTGAAAGCAAGGCATCTGGAAGCAAAGTACTTGTCTTCTCTTATTTTTCTGACACGGTAGCCTACCTACAGGAAAATTTAGCTAGTCTGAATTCGAATATCACACTCGATAATATTGGATTCGTATCATCAAATAATGGCTCTGACTCCGAAAAACTAGCTTCACGCTTTTCTCCAGTATCAAAGAAATACACCCTAAAATCTGATGAGAAAGAACTCCAATACTTGGTCGCAACAGATGTCCTCTCTGAAGGCCAGAATTTACAAGATGCAGGTATTTTGATCAATTATGACCTGCATTGGAATCCTGTGCGAATGATTCAGAGAAATGGTCGTGTCAATCGTTTAGGGACCAAGCATAAAACTGTGAGCATTCACAATATGCGCCCAGAAAGAAAATTGGATTCTTATCTAAATTTAGTGCAGCGTCTTCAAGGAAAGATTGACATGATCCGAAACACGATTGGCACTGATACACCGGTTCTGGACGAACCGGAGAATGCGATCGAGTACGGAGATGCAATCAAGGACATCTATGACTCAGATGAGCAGAAGCGGATTAAAGCTCTAGAAGATGCGGAAAAGGCTGCAGACTTCCTGCTTGCTGAAGACGATTACGTCCTAGATCTCCTAGAGTTTCACAAGAATCACAGCGAGAATCTCGTCTACAGAGATTCAATTTACTCAATTCCTAATGGAAAGTGGGCAATACTTCCACAAGAAGAAAACAAGCATTCAGTCCCAGAGAAACTCTTTGGTCTGGTGGAGTTAACTCTTCAACCGACAGGGGTGGCACATCAGTTCGTTTCTGTAGATGAATCAGATATGTCTATCAAGGCTCTATCGAGCCTTCAAGCACTAGAGTGGCTGAAGACCAATCCTGATGACAACCAACGTAAGGTCGATAAGCTCAAAAAGAACCGAGTGGCCATAAGCGATTTAATCTCTTCAACAGCCAAGGTCTACCAGCATAAAGCGGCAACTGGTGCACCAATTGGCCAGGAGAGGGATGTGTTGCGCTTACTTCACGAGCTGCAGTTCAGTTCAGAGATCATAAATGCAGTCAGGTTGGCATTTAAGACGAATGACTTGTACTACCGCAAAGAGGTAGATTCTCTCAAACGTAAAATCATGGCCGCGAAAAGAACTGGAGCCCAGTACAGCGTGTTTCTCGAAGAATTGATAGCAGTCGCAGAGAAGATTGAGTCCGGGAAAGATCTCAAGGTTGAAACCTCAGTAATCTCTGCCACTACCTCCTTGATCTACGTAAAGGGGGAATAATGAGCAACTTCAATGAAGTCCGGGCACGTACCAGGGAAATTGAATTAAATCCTTCGCTTGACGGCTGCAAGAGATTAATTCTCTCTGTGATTAAGCTGCTGGATTCGAGTATCGATACCGAGAATTTAAGTCTCTTTGAATTATTCACAGATGATGGCCGTAAACTAGCGGCGAATGCCTCTTGGTTTATCAGTGATACCAAAGTAAAGGATCACAAAGCCACCTATCAAATCCATCAACAAAACCAACTAAATATTGACTTCAAGATGTTTGGCGTCCAGAACTCCAGCAAAAGAGTTATTTCTTGGTCACAAGCTCTTACACCGAATTTCGAAGATGAACCTTTTTATGAGGATTTACCGATAGGGATAGATTTCATCGTCCCAAAATCATTCGACCGAGTTCTCGTGGCATTAAGTAATAACTATGTGGTAAGAATTCTAGAACTACATGGAAAATTAACGGCAACCTTTGAAGCAATTTTTGATAAGTGGGAGTCGATCGAGGATTTCTCAAATAAGAGATACACCCACACCTTGCTGTGGGAAAGCTTCGATCTTCATCCGATCAACAAAAAGTTCTACGAAGGAATTGCAGAAAGATTCGTCTCATTACGACAATTCTTGTCAGAGAATGACATTCTCGAAAAGGATCATGCCTCACAATTTGCTAATAGACTTATCGGAAGATTAGTATTTTGCTGGTTCCTACGCAAGAAGAATTTTATCGATAAGAATTTTGAGTACTTCTCCTCGACGAGTTATTCGGACGACACTATTTATTATCGAGAGAAATTGGAAGTTCTGTTCTTTGATGTACTTAATAAACCTTTGAAGGAAAGAGTAAGTGCAGATCTTTCAACCCCATATTTAAATGGGGGACTCTTCGAGGAAAGAGAAAATGACTTAGTTCAAAACAAAAAACTTCGCTTCCCCGGTAACTACTTTGATGATTTTTTCGCTTTTCTTGACTCGTATAATTTCACAACAGATGAAAGCACCAGTCAATATCAACAAGTGGCCATCGATCCAGAAATGCTTGGAAGAATTTTCGAGAACCTTCTCGCAGAAATGTCTGATGAATCCGGCGAGCAAGCTCGAAAAGCTAAAGGAGCTTTTTATACTCCTCGCGATATTGTTGACTACATGTGCAGGGAGTCTCTTAAGGAATATTTGTTGTCTTGTATGCCGATAGACGCAAACATAAAACAGAGACTTGATCAATTAATTGATGGTAGCGATCGTGAGTTTCAAGACCAAGATCATAATTGGCGCAGAGATTGGAAGCCTTACAAGGAAGGTTTGTTAATGGCTCTAAATTGCCTCCGTGTACTCGATCCAGCTTGCGGTTCAGGAGCCTACCCAATGGGAATGCTGCAATTGCTTTCAAAAGTCTACGATCGCCTAGACCCCACACTGGGGAAAGATTTGCATAAAATGAAATTGCAAATAATCAGTAACAATCTTTTTGGTGTAGATATTGAACCTATGGCTGTTGAGATTTCTCGGTTGCGAGCTTGGTTATCCCTTGTAGTTGATCTAGAGCCGAATATGAAGAGCGTAAAACCATTACCAAACTTGGACTTTAGGTTTGTATGTGCAAATTCGTTAATTCACCTTGATTCGAGCGATGCGTTAGTTTTTGGTGAAGACCCTGAGCTTGGAAGTAAGCTAGAAGAAGTTAGAAAGCAGTATTTCAGCACGGAAAACCTTTCTAAAAAGAAGAAATTTCGCAAAACTTATGAAAATTTAATCACTGGTGAAGTGTCATTGTTTGGAGAGTCAAGACGAACTTCTCAACTTAGGTCTTACCATCCGTTTGATTCTTCCGCTGTTTCGCCATTTTTTGACCCCGAACATATGTTTGGATGTTCGAATTTCCAGATAATTATTGGAAATCCCCCGTACGTCAAGAAGGAGCATCTTAATCAGTCGGTGATTGAAGAACTGGAGTCAAGTTATTTTGAAGAAACTTCTGGCAAAAGGAGGCCTTGGTCAGATGATCTCTATGTGCACTTCATTTTTCGAGCCTTTGAGCTTGTAAGCAAGGATGGGGTTGTAAGTTTCATCACTAACGACAGTTTCTTAGGTTTATCTTCGAAGCAACGAGTGAGGAAGTTACTCATTGATTCAGGGTTGAGTCAAGTTGTCAATTGCCCGCCTGAAACTTTTGCTGCGACGATTTATACTGCAGTATTCTTAGCACTCCCAAGCAAGGGAATTTTGCAGTCATACCAGGCACGGAGTTTCGGATTCCCAAACTTCGAATTGACTCCATCAAAAATTGTCCGAAGAAGTTTTATTGAAGCCCTGCCTAATTCGAGACTAGTCGCAGAAGAAGACGAGTTGGTTCAATCATTATTGGGAGAGGAGAAAATTGGTAAGTATATGAGTTTCCTTGATACAGGGATAGATTCAGGAAATGTTCGGGAAAAGTTATTCTCGAAATTAAGAACTGAAGATTTTTCTGAACGGTTAATTCAAGGACGCCAGATATCCAAGTGGATCGTCAAGTGGGATTCGCAAACCGCGAAATTTCTCTACTGCAACCCAAATTACGTACCATCCGATGCGTTAGGCATCGGTAGGGGTGGGAAGCAGAGCAACAAGAAAGAATACTGGGGATTCCGGGGAGATATCGAAAACCATCGGAAGAAAGAAAGGATATTGGTTCGCCAGACCAGCGATTCAGTTATTGCCGCGTATCATTCTGAGCAAACGGATGGTCAGCTTTATACTGACAACACACTTTTTTCTTGTTTCTCAATCGAAAGTATCCCCCTTAAGTATTTTCTTGGTTTTTTAAATAGTTCGTTATATCACTATGTCTACCAGTATCTTTCAGCAGAGCAGGGAAAGACTCTTGCGCAGGTTAAAATTGGACTTTTAGAGGTACTACCTTTCAGATATAGCAAGGAGAATGAATCTGAACTGGTTAGACTGGTTGATGCGATTATTTCAGCCGCTAGAGAAGAAAAAATCGAGGATATGCAAAAATTGCAAAATGAGATTGATCAGTTAGTTCTCCAGATTATGGAAATTCCACCAGGCTTGGCCCATCGCCTGGAGACGACACTTGATTTGTAAATGGAGTGATTTAATCTAGGTGGGCTTGAACCCAAAACTAGGTGTTAACTACCCACATGCAACTTCATAGACGACCTGCTCAGATAGTTCTGGGTCTTGCTCTTGGCTATGCCGGGGTGGGGCATCTGGAGGCTAATCGGGTGGAGTTTCAGGCACAGGTTCCGAATCTGTTGAAGGAGTATGCCGATTTTGTAGTGGTGGCATCTGGGGTAGTTGAGATTGCTTTGGGGGCGGCGTTATTGCTGCTCTGGAAATATCGAGTGGTGGTGGGTTGGATAGTTGCAGCCTTCTTTGTGGCGATCTTTCCGGGAAATATCTCGCAATATATGAATGGGATAGATGCATTTGGTTTAGATAGCGATACAGCGCGGCTGGTGCGATTGTTCTTTCAACCGTTACTGGTGGTGTGGGCCTTGTGGTGCACGGGGGCGTGGAGAGCTCGCCATGTCAGAAGGGCGCTCTAGGCTCTACCCATGATCGATCTGCTGGCAGGGATTCCACTCTGGGTTGTCTTTGTGCCCATCACGATGGTGATCGCGTATTTCAAAGGTCGGCGTCTGGTGTTG
>JACCDH010178111.1_pt1 | contig 22290 bp, 38 predicted proteins | sample 7442481 | NCBI WGS metagenome assembly JACCDH01 (sample SAMN15323433, study PRJNA562643) | freshwater metagenome | isolation source: river surface water | place: USA:Blue River Watershed | collected 2017-08-15
ATATAGAACGCTTTATCTCGTGTCATAACACAGCCGTTCTTTCCACCATCTTGATAAAAAGCATACATAATATAAGAAATAATTTTAGAATTTTTTTGAGTGTTCCATGTTAGTAGATAGTAATGATGTTGGTTAGAAAAATTCTTTCCTACAGGCATGTTATGTTTTCGAAACTCCTTACCATCCTTCACATATTTATAATATCTTTCTATGATTATTCGTCGAGACATTTTTCTTCTTGTCTATAAGAAGAAAATATTTTCAATTTTAATAATGATACCATCTTCCAACTTCTCCGTTCTTATATAAGAACGTTCGATATCTTTTCTTTTTGTAATATTCTGTTATACAAGAATATCCGTCAATATTTCCTTGCAATATTGATGTGCATCCGTTCGGGTGATAAAAACATATCTCCATTATATAACTCTCAAAAATATTGCCGAGGGTTATTACATTAGGTAATCCGTGTTTTCTTATTCCGTTTCTCCATTCTTGTGTTTTATAATTGTTCTCTTTAGTTACACGTTTTGTTGACATTTCTTCTTAAAACAAAGAAGAAAATAATTTCAATTTTAATCATCTACTACTCCGTATACAGTTTCGTCATTTGATATAATTATATACTTTATGTCTTGTCCAAATTTGCGAAACCTCACTCTATATGACACAGTGGATGTGTCTCCAGAATAGTTAATCCATCGAAATGATTTATTATAGAATCCAGTAATAAACCTATTCTCTCCATATTGAATACTTGAAGGCATACCATGTTTTCTGTGAGTTGAAAGAGAATCGTTTACATCTTTTCTCCATTCAGAATACATATCATCATGTTGAACCTTCACACTCATTTTTCTTCTTGTTTGTAAAAAGAAAATATTTTCATTTTAAATCAGAAGAGCACATGTCATATATACTATGAGTGTTTGAAACATTAAGATATTTCAAATATCTTCCTTTACGAAGGGAAGGAATTAATTTGTATGATACAGTGGTTGTTTCCCCGCAATAATTAATCCATCGAAGCATGCTAAGGTCGTGAAACTCAAAACCATATGCATCATTTTTAATGGTAATTCTATATGGCATTTTATGTTTTCGATGATAAAACTGTGTATTATTTCTCCATTCGCATAGATATTTTTGATCATCTATATCGACACATAATTTTATACTCATTTTCTTCTTGTCTATAAAAAAAATATTTTCATTTTTGAATTCTCCCATCTAAGTATATTGTAACATCGTCTTCTGTTTCAATATAAGAATGAGGAATCAACCATCCTTCTTTATAAAGAACAATTTCAAAATAATAATGCATTCCTGAACACCACTGATATTTATTTCTACCTAAACATACAGTGGTTGGCATTTTATGTTTTCGTTTAAAATTGTCATTCTTATCAAGCCACTCGGTATAAACAGTTCCATCATCAGAATACGTGTTCTTTCTTGACATTTTCTTCTTTATAGAAAGAAGAAAATTTTCATTTTTAATGTTTATAAAATATGTCCATCAGGTCTATAACTATGAATTCGCGAAATCCCATGTTCGAAATCATATCTAATACGCTGGAATGATGATCCAAGAGAAGAATTAAAAAATATAATAAAATTATTGCAGTCATGAAACGATAATTGTATTAATAGATTATTAATTGATAAAATGGGTGGCATTCCATGTTTTCGTTTGAAATCACTACGTGGTGTATTCCAAGAGTTGAAGCTAAATTTATTAACTATATCTTGTTCAACTCGTTTTTTTGACATTTTTCTTCTTTTGTAGAAAAAAAATAAATTCATTTTATAACAGAACCATCAGGTTCATAATAAATAATAATCTGATTCCGTATTATTTTTTGAAACGATGAAGCTTTAAAATTTTTATCAAAAATGGTAGTTTTATCAAGAAATATACGTATCTTTCTTTTATAAATAATAACATGATGTGGCATGTTATGTTTTCGCATACATTCTTTTTTAATCTCCCAAAAATTATGAATACATCTATTATTAATAGATACATTTTTTGTAGACATTTTCTTCTACGTGAAAAGAAGAAAATAATTCATTTTAAAGAATATCCGTGGTTTCACCATTATTCTTGAAAGCCAAAAACGGATGTTTTGTAAATCCATATTTTTTTCCTATGTGAATCGAATAAAATTTGTTTTTAAACATAAACCTTTTTAGAGAGCATTCATTATTAGGTTTAAAATATTTAATAATATAATTAGGCATATCATGATTCCTTTTATTTTCATCATTTTTTATCCATTCAATATAAATAATAGATTTATCGTATGTTTCTGATATCGTTTTTCTTGACATTTTCCTCTACGTATAAAGAAGAAAATATTTTCATTTTCTTGACGCTCCGTTTAACCAAAAGGATTTGTGAGATGAAACATCGTTCTTATTATAAATAATTTTTTTAACTACTGGATATGGCAAGTTACCCTTACCCGAAAATAACATCGTTTTCTGACGTTCTTCAAATATATGAACCGCGATACTATCACTAATATCTTCTTTATACATGTAAAACGGCATCCCATGCATACGAAAACATATTTCACTTCCATGTATAATTTTAATCCATCGTATTATATTCCCAGATTCTTTCTGTCTCGTTGACGTTTTCTTCTTTTCATAAAGAAAAAATATTTTCAATTTCTCGTCCTTCCCGTTCCATTTATTGATAAAGAATAATGAGATGTTATATTGTTTTTATCATGAACAATTTTAGATATACCAGAAGCAGGATAATTTCCAGAACATATAATTAATTGTTTATTATTATGAAATATGTGACACATTATACAAGAATTTTCTTGAGATTTATATACGTGAAACGGCATTTCATGTTTGCGAAAGTATAGTTGATTACTACGTATAACTTTTATCCAACCTATTTTAGTATCAGTTTCTTTATGTTTTGTTGACATTTTTCTTCTTATAAGAAAGAAAAATATTTTCAATTTTAATTGTCTTCCATTTAAATGAAATGCAATATTATTCTCCTTCATATTTCATTAATGCGTAACGAAGGTAGAGTTCGAAGTCTGTATCAGAAATGTGTTCTGCAAACTCTTGTTGTAGTTCGGCAACAATCTCTGGAAGACATTCTCGGAAGAACGCCATAAAATTCTTTTTGTTATAATGTGTGTTATTCTCACCTGTTGGATTATTAATTTTAGCCATTTCATTCAATACTTTCTCTTGGAAATTAAGATTATCTATAGCTCTCGCTTTCGCATTCAATCTTCCTGCTAAATTAGCAGCAATCTGGTCTCTCCAAGAAATACGAAGATTGAAAGATGTATAACCTGAGATGACATTAATTAATCTTGAAACGTATCCGGATGAACATGTACCTGCAATATCAATAAGCTCTTCTCTCATTCTATTAATGAGTTCATCTTTGCATTCATGTTGATTAATGAACTTCCATACTTTGATTGCTATATTCTTAAGAGATAATGCGTATTCACTATATATACCTCTATCAAAATTAATTCTCTGTATAGCGGAAGAGATTAATTCGTCCTCCTCCTCAGAAATATCTAATGATATTGTTTCATACATTTCGTCAAGTGTTGGGTCGGGAATCTTTGAATATTCATTATCCATTGAAATAAGAAACTCAATCCCTTTTTTTACACTATCTTCTATTTCATCCACATGAGCATTTTGAGCATTATCATATATTGTATCATTAGTAGCTCCAATCTTTCCTAAATTAATAATAATCTTCTTCGCAGAAGCTTTAACAGCGTCATCTCCATATTTAAGAAGAATATCAGCAGCATCTGCTCTCGTATTAATATCGTATTTTTCTTCTTCTGCAACAGAAGTAAGAAATGAAAAAGGTTTATCGTATTTCTTACTCAATAAAAATTGAGCTGCAAGTAATCTATATCTTACATCATGTTTCGAATTTTCAATAAAGCTCTTCATTAATGTTGGAATCATCCACTCATGTTTCTCATATCGTAAAAGAACATGCCCGTATTTATATTCAGCTGTAACAGTTAACGTATTAATAATCTCCGAAAGAAAAGAGATTACAATTTCTCTGGTTTGTTCTCTTTCATCACGTGTCAGAATATCAATGAGTTCAAGTTTGTAAGGAATTGATGTTACTAATATTTTATATATTTCTATTAACAATTCATACGTTTGATTCATAAATTCCTTATTATTAGAATCCGTCGATAAAAGAGATTGTATTAAAATTATTTTAAACATAGGAAGAATTTTAGGAAGATTAATTATTCCAATTATATATCGCCGTATTTGAAGAATTTTCGTCGATTCATACATGTTAGCTATCGTGTGAATAATTTCCAAAATAGCTGTTTCATCACATTCATCGTTATACTTGGACATTTGAACTAAACGCGTTTCATTATCTATAGAAAAATCTAATAATTCTTCAATTTGAGCTTTAGACAAAATCATTTTATTTTATTTTCGTATCTTTAAAATGTGAATAGAATATTCATACAGTTTCTAAATATTTTTTCCACAGAGGGAGAAGTTTTTCTTTCTGACGAGGTGTAGCTGGAGGACGAATAATCATTTCTTTCGAAAAATTATATTCAGGTCTCTGTATCTTCCACGCCCCCTTTTCATAAACGAATGAAATCCCTTCTATCTCAGATATTTGTGAATTTTCAAAAACGATATTGTTATTAGTTATCATCTTAAAATTTATCATAGTCGTTATTAACGCTAGAAGATATTTGCATTGTTTTGTCGATAGATTATATTTATGTTTCATATCGGTTACGTATGTTTCATAATGAATATTTTTGGAGTTTTTACTTATCTTCTTCCAGTCTTTTTCTGAGAGAGTTATATCTCGTTCATGGTCATTAAAATTTGTTTTATTTTCTATTTTATCCTTTGCTGAAAACATATTTAATTTTTTTGTAAAAAGATTATATATGTCTGTCTTTATTTTTTCAATAGAATCGAACGGAGATATAGTATATATAAATTCTTTTTCACGAAGATTGCACCGAAGAGAGGATGTTTTTTCAGAGAAAGTTACTCCGTAAGGATATTTCCCTTTACTTAAATCATCAAACACGGTTATCCAAAACTCGTCATTTAGTAGAGGAATGCATTTGGCGAATACGTTCATTTATTATTTTTCAAATCTGTTTAATGTAAATAAAATTTTTAATAATAAATGGGAAGTAATAACTCGACACTCAATCAACTCATAGAGAATGATGTAACCACTTCCGTCATAACTAATGTTATTACGAACAACGAAACGAATTCCACAAACATCATTTCTCTATCGAATAAATTCGATATAGAAGTTGGAAAAGGTGGAACATTGGATTGTGGAACAATTAATTTAACGCAGCTAAATCAAGCGGACATTAAAATAGCAACACAAGTGAATTCTCAAACTACATCGAATCTTCAGAACAAACTTATTAATGATTTGAAGAATTCAGCATCACAGACAAATAAACTTGTTCAAGGATTTCTTGCTGGAATAGGACAGTTTAATAATACAGACTTGAATCAAAAGATAGTTAATAGAGTTACGAGTTTAATTCAGAATAATATAACAACTAACAATATAAATAAAATATTGAGTGCTGTTAATATTTCTAATACAGGTAACATTCGCATAGATGATGGAGGAACGATAAAAGGTGAACAATGTAATTTTCTTCAGAGCAATATGGCTAATTTTGCATCCTCATTAATTGTTTCAAACCTCGCTAACGCAATAGCTAATGATGATGTGTTAAATAAGATAGTGAACACAGCTTCCCAAGATAATTCTATCGAACAGAAAGGGTTGGATAGTTTAATTTCAGCGTTTCTTCTTCCATTGATTGTTATTGTTATAGGATTATCTTATATAGGTGGGAAAGCAGTTAATAGTAGGGCTCTTAGTATAATTATTGTTATTGCTGCTATAGCATGTGTTATAATTTTATTATTGAAACACTTTAAAGTGGGAGTGTTTAAACCTGCTCCTCCTCCACCTCCGGAATATTGGGTATGTGAGAAAACAAGTGATGGGTTTAACACAGGTCATTGTGTATCTCTTGATAAGGAGCCTGATGGAAGCTATTTTTCATCAAAAGATTTATGTGAATCTAATATAGCGAATGGAACAGCTTGTCAGACGTTTTGGGGATGTTCTATCACAAACGGAGTGAATGATGGAAACATTAAACAGTGTAAAGATGCTATAGAATCAGCGGCTGACGGTTCTTCTATTTATTGTCCGTATTCAGATTCGAAGAGTGCTGCAGCAGCTTGTCATAATTTCTTTTATGAATGTGATAGTGGAACAGATGGTAAGAATGTGTGTAACAGAATTAACATTCCGAGTTCAACATATGAAGCTACAACATATCAATCTACTGTTTCTGCTGATGACGCTCTGTCAAAATGCAAAACACAATGCTCTTAATTTTTTATCTTAAAAAATTAATCACACATGACATCGACATCTCCGCCTCTCATCGTTGCATCAATCTCTTTATCATCAATCTCATCTAACATTTTTAATGTTTCCTTTATTTTCTTTCTATCCTGTTCAGAATCTGTTTTCTTTAATTTCTTCTTCAGTTCATGTGTCTTTTCCATTCTTGAATGTAAATTAGTTCTCTGAAATTTGCAATATTTTAAACGTTCCTCAAGTTTGTTTTTAGCTTCAGTCGACATTTATTATACAAGATTTTATTTTTTAAGAGAGAATTTATTCTTCAAAAATAAATTTTTGAAATTATTCACTGCGTGTAAATTTATTTTGTAAATAAATTTTAATACTCTGGCAAACCGTCTTCATTGTGACAAATTTTAATAGCTTTGTCATCTTTTAAAATGACACCAACCACTTCCGTTCCATTTTCAATATCTCGAAACGCTACAATGAAATCTTTAATTATCTTATTGTAAAATTTTTCAGCATCATTAGAATTCCTAAATTCGAACAACATAACATAAACATTGATGTCTTTATCGATAGATGGATTAGTTCGATTTTCGAAATCAAGAAAATGCTGAATATTATATTCACCTTCATAAGAATAACATTCACCTTTTGCACCAAAAGATGTAATATGTATTAATCGAGCCTTTTCATAATTAAACGGAAGAGGAATCCGTATAGCATCTCCTTTAGCTGTTAAGTCTGCTAGAGAAATTCCGTATGGATACGGGCGTCTCATATCAGAATACGTCACCGAATCAAGATTATTACCATCATACATTGATGTCCAGAGATTCGAGAAAGAATTATCGTTCGTATTAGAGCAATTCATTCCGTAAATAACACGTTCTTCCATTTTCTTCTTTTCAAGAAGAAGAAAAATTTTTCATTTTCTTATTCTACCATCGTTGTGTAAATAAGTGTGAATCCTATTCGTCGAATACACTATATATAAATTAGTTAAAACAAAACATAGGTTTCTGGAAGTGCATTTAGGATTAAATATATGATAAAAACATCCCGCCTCAGCTGAAATAAATTTTTGTGATGGCATTCCATGCTTTCTTTTTAATACGCCACCTTCTTCGTAATATATACATCCATTTTCATCATTACGTCTCTTCATTTTCTTGTTTCTACAAAGAAGAAAAATTTTTCAATTTTGTATGCTACCATCGTTACACAAATAAGTATAAATTTTATTATTCACATAAGTTATATGTAAATTAGATAACGCAAAACATAAATTTTTCGTACCAAATATATGCAAAAAATTTTCGAGTGTAACTTTTTGTGACGGCATTCCATGCTTTCTTTTTAATATATTACCTTCATAATATGCTATACATCCATCTGCATGTTTCACTTTCTTCATTTTTCTTCCTCCATAAAAAAGAAAATAATTCATTTTATAAATTTAAAATAAATAATAAATGGAATGTGTGAACAAGAAAATAGGGTGTGATGGTAGGATAACTACCAGAGGAACTCTTCTTTGTAATAGATGTGTTGAAAAATATAAAATAGAAAATGAGTACAAGAAAGCTGAAAGTGTCACTGATTTAATAAATAAAATCAATGCTCTTGAGTTTGCATTAAATGAATTGCGTGCAGAACATGCTAGATTAGGAGAAGAAAATGGAGAATCTCTTTTAAAAGATGCTACATCTTCCGCAGAATTTGCTTTTGTTAATTCGCAGCTTGAAAACAAAACATCTCTCATCGCGGAGATGGAAAAAACGATACAAGTTTATGAAAGAGAATCTATAAGTCATAAAGCATCTTTAGAAAAATTGACAATGGATAATGCATCTTTATTAAAAGCCGTTACAGATTTTAAGGAACGAGAATGTGTTTTTTTAAAACAGATTGAAGAATTAAAACAATCTGATAATAATAAAAATAGAAAAATAGATTCTTTAGAACAGATTCAACAATGGATGCAAGCTGAAAAAGAGAAATTACAAATATTAGCAGAAGAGCTAAGAGAAGAAAAAATAGCTCTGCAAGAAAAACATGAAAGAGAGAATACACAATTAACAATGTTATGTAAAGAAAAAGACGAAAATAAACAGAAAGAGATTTTGGCTCTTTCACATGAACTTGAACAGCATAAACGCGATTCTCTCATTTTGTTACAGGAGAAAGAGAAAGAAATATATTCTTTACATCAACGAGAAGCAGTATTAATAGCAACGCATGAAAAAGAACAGCTTATTCTAAAACACGAATTAAAAACTACGCACGAGCAATTAGACGTTTTTAAAGAAGAAATTGAACCATTAAAAGAGAAGAACGCGTATTTAGAGTTGGTTGTTAAACAACTAGAAGAAGAAAAAGAATTATCTCACTATGAATATAATGGCGAAGAAGAAAAGGCGCGTGAAAACGCATCTAAAAAGATAGAATCATATAACCAGAATTTATATTTTATGAATAAGAAACTTGAAGAAGAGAATAAAGAAATATTAAAACAAAAAATAGAATTGGAGAGTTCTAATAAATTAATGAAATCTAAATTAACATCGTTAGAACTTTCAAATGTTAAAATGGCTAACGATATGCAATTTTTAAAAAAGCAGTATTCAATGGCTGAAAACATAGATGATACATCATTTCCAGAAGAAGCTGAAAACGATACAGCTTCGATTGTCTCTAAAACAGAGCCTTCCACGAGAACACCATCACCTCCAAAACAAGTAATGCATGTGGGAAGTAGTTCTAATATCACCACAACACATTCACGCTTAATGGCTCCTACAGCATCATCTGCAAAAAAGAACGTTCGTGAACAGCGTGGAGGAGACTCGCGTTCCCCATCTCCAATAAAAAGATTTCAATCAGCTGTTGTAAGCGATATAAAACATAGACAGACAGATGCCGGAAAAAAAACCTCATTGACACGTGGAGAAGAAAGATAACCGAATATTTTAAAAAAGCTATTTCGACAGAAGACACGTGTCAGAGAAAAATTATCTTCTGTTGTTGGAAGTGTTGTGAATCGTGCAATTGTACAGTAGAATTAGAACTTACAGGAAAGCTTGTATAAAAATGAATTAATTTTCTTTTTTTATAATAAAGAAAATGCGCCCATCATCAGTCCCTCCTCATCGTATGCTTTCAATTTTTGAAAGAATGAGTCACCCCCTTTCTCGCCCTATTTTAAAGAAACAGACACTCCCTTACACAATCGTTCTCCCTTCTGAAAGAAGTTGTTCAGAAAATTCTCTTAAAAAGACTCCCCTCTGTAGAGGAACAACAATGTGATATGTTAAAAACGAAAAATTTTCTTTTAAAAGACGAAAGAAAATGGAAGACGAATCAAATAAGCAGTGGAGTTTGTTTATAAACACTGGAGATTTAAAAAGTTGTTATCTTCAATCTGGTATTCTTTTAATTCCATCTGTTGATGAACTAGATACGAAGGTTTTTACAGAAACTAAAATCATTACCAATCTCAGTATCAGAGAAATTATTTGGAAATTATATAATGGTGACACAAAGGGAATAGATTATAAATATCCTAAATTTGGAGATTCTGTTAATCATTTTGGAACATGGTGTGTGATTCTTGCCAATAATCATTATCTTGCAGAACCATCTCTTAATTATTGTTTATCTCCTCAAATAAATAATTTAGCAGCTGCGGAATGGGCGATGAAAGGATGGCTTGGAAATCAAGTTGTATGTGATATACCAATAGAGAATAGAATTAAATTTGATAAATATCAAGAGATACAGAGATTAGAATATCAATTATCACATATGAAAGATAAAGGGGCGCCTATCCCTCTCGAATTTCTGATATTCAAATTACGAAAACATAATACAGCAAGAAGCATTGCGTTGGCAGATGACCTCGAAAAAACAATCCCGTTAATGTATGTTCGTCCAATAGAAATGTCTGTCGAACTGAAAAGAAAATGTGAAGCTCTACCTTTATTGAATAAAATAGCTGAAGAGAACATGCGTATTGTTGCGGATGTGCTAAATAAATTCTGTGAAAAAACTGTAGAGATATCTGATATCTTCACATTAACACCTTCTTATTTTGCTACATTGTATCAGCAACAATTTTTCTAACAATAGATTTGTTTTTTATTTGGAAAGTTCCATCATTCCAAAAATATACATTTTTGTTTCTGAAATGTATAGCAGCTGGACATGAAATAGTAGAATCATGTGCTGCAGCCCAAAATTTTTTAGAATAAACCCCCTTTTCGTGTAAATGCACCCTAGTTGGCATATCATGTTTCCTATATGAACGAGTAATACTATTTTCATTCTTATATTGAATCCCCCATTCAATGACTCCATGAAAATTGGAAACTATTTTCACTGACATTTTCTTCTTATATCAAAGAAGAAAAATAAATCATTTTTTCTTAATAAATATCATACTCCCACCGTTTCTAAAAAATCGATGAGATTGACTTTTGTTATGAATAACGCTCTCTAGTTCGTTTATAGTATTATCCCCTCCCATAACTACTGAAAATTTTTTTGATATCACCATATGCCCAATCCAATTATAATAGGGCATGTCATGTTTCCTATAATCTTGATACGTTTTAATCTTATACCAAACTATCGTATCATTGCTATGCACACGTCGAGACATATTTTCTTCTTTAAATAAGAAGAAAAATAATTCATTTTTGAGAACAACATACCACCTTTCCACTACGATAATATTCTTTATTGTTATGATGAATTAAATGACTCATGTTAATATCTACACCAAACTTAATCTGCCAATATCGTTTCTTTTCAGAATGGAATGTGAGACATAAATAATTATCATAACTGTAAATCCATATCGGCATTTCATGTTTCCTATACAACCCTTTATTATTCCAACTATGAACACTGTTCCACACAGATTTGGTAGACATTTTCTTCTTTTTTCAAAGAAGAAAAATAATTCATTTTAATATCGTGCCATCACCAAAGATATCTAACGAAGAATGAACAACGCCTTTACGTATGTTGGCACCTTGATTAAAATAATCTATTAAATTAACTATTATTGTTCTGTCATAATAGTTAAAAATATACTGTATTCCGTCATGTATGTTAATATAGTCTGGTAAACAATGTTTTCGGTAATGCCTATCTCCCATTCTCCAAACTTTCTCAGTTCCATTATGCGAAACAACTTTCTTCGACATGTTTTAAGTAATTCTCATAGAATTATTTATTTCATTTTCTAAACCTATCTCCATCATAATGAATATAATTACTCCAACCAATATTATTTTTTGATAAACGAATATAACTAGCTTGTCCATAAGATATTTCATCTACTACGGTACTTTTACGATTAAATAGTAGCTTATATAATCCATTTCCCATAAAAATCCATAGAGGCATGTTATGTTTCCTTTTCATACAACTTTCGCATCCAATATTATCATGCCACTCATATAATGTTCCTAAATCACTTATGCTAATATTCTTGTAAGACATTTCAATAATTCTATAAGAATTATTTATTTCATTTTTAATAAATGGATGATAATCAATATTCGTTATCCCCTCCATCAACATATAAAAAAGATTGGTTGCTTTTTAAAGATGCCGTATTTACGGATTTAGGAATGTCAGATTGTAACGATACGATAACAGGAGAATGTGTTTCTGCCCAAACGGCAACAGAATGTGCAGATGTGTGTATTAACGACCCAACTAAACAATGCTTTGTGGTATATTTTATTGAGAATGAGAAAAAGAAATTCTGCGTTCCTCTTCGAACGACTCTTGAAAAACAGACATTATATTATGAACGTTTAAGAAATAAAGATATTTATCCTTCTCTAACAAACGCGCATACTACTGTATTCATAAAAAGAAATAAATCTTTCCCTCCGAATAGAGCAAACACTGTATTCTATAAAGATAAATTAATTATTCAAAATTCCAATGTAAAAGGAAGTTTAAAATCTGATGACAATGGAAACGTTATTTACGATACTGGAGAATTTTATTTAAGATTTCTTCCACATGGGATAGTTCTTAGAAATAATGAAGAGAATTATATTCCTGTGGAATATGATAAAAAAATTGTAATAAACATTCCTCAAACGAATCTTAATCTTGAACAACAACAGGACGGACATCTTTTGGAATGGAGAAAAAGTAGTAATAATATTGGAACGTATGAGAACGTATTTTATATTAGAAAGATTCCTTCTTTGTTTCATGGGAATGATGATAGTCCGTGGAGCTTAAATTACGTTTCATACGATGATCAATTTTATTTTCAAACATCTTTAGGAAGTGTATTATGTCTAGATGCTCAGAACATTCCGTATTTAAAATATGGGAACATTGATGATATGGAAAAGCATATTTTCTCTCTCATTCCAGATGTTAATGTGTATTGTTTAGACGGGAATGAATGTAACCTTGTTTCATTAAAAGATACTAAAATGAATGGGATAGAATCATCATACAACGGTGAAAAATGTTACAGACAGCCGAACTGTTGGCGTTGGAACTCCTCTTCCGAAATAGGAGAGACAGTTATCATTCTGATTGTTGCAATTATTGTTCTTATTCTGTTTGTTGCTCATACATGGAAGCATCTTAAAAAATAAATTATTGAATAAAATGTTGAGAAGTGCCCCTTTCAGACATTAGTAATGAACGACCACTTAGTTCGATATACGCCCTGTCATATTTCGAATGATTGAGCAGCTTAAGAGTTATATGTGTTATTGCTAAAGAATCAGGGCAAGACGTGTTATTTACATAAATATTTTTATACGTATCGTAAAATTGAAACGTTGGAAAATTATTGTGTGATGATACCGTACACTTCGGTAATCCATGTTTCCTGTGATACTGTTTCGTTTTAGAAGAAATCCAAAATGTAAAGACAGATTCTTGAATTATACTTTTAGATTTCACGGACATATTTTCTTCTTTTTATAAGAAGAAAATAATTCAATTTTATCCGCATATCATATAATCTCCGTTGGAAAAGATTCGCATGTATTTTTTTGATGAATGTGATAATCTTTTTGATACAGAATTTTTGTAAACTTCATCTCCGTATTTTTTAAAAATATAAGATTCTCCTACTATAATCGGCATATCGTGTTTTCGATATAGATTAGTTAAATCAAATATTTTCGGTATTGGGAGCGACGTTGTTCGTTTCCAAGACGTTTCATACGAAGTGGAATATTTTCGTGACATTTTTCTTTTTCAAAAAAGAAGAAAATTAATTCAATTTTAATAGCAATTGTTTTTACTACGTTTTGTCAAATGATGTTAATTCAGATTGACAGCTTGGGGTGATTTTTTTCTCTTCGAATGTCTTAAATATTTTGTTGGAATCATCATATCAATATTGCTTTTAAAATGTGTAGCTCCGTTTCGTTCAATAGTTCGTGACACTCCATATAAAGGGGTTTCAACTGTCAATCCACCACCTCTTCTTCCCAATTTTGAAATAACAGTAGGGAGATATTGTTTGTGTTCTGCCCATTCAAACGTCTGTCGCTCTTCATCACATTTCAACGGCATGTCATGCTTTCTTGAAGCTGATGTTTTTTCTTCATCATTCCATATTGCTTCATTATTCAACATTTTGAACGACCACCAAACATTACATCCCCATTCATCTACGAACACTTTTGTCGACATTTTTCTACTTTAAAAAAGAAGAAAAATAATTCATTTTTATACGACATGATATGGAGCAATCGTCGATTGTATAATTCCCGTCGAATAAACATATTTTAATGATGCAGAGCTATGAATGGTTAGATCTGTATCATTCGGACGCTCTTTATATAGAAAATCGATATGCGTACCGAATTTATTCAGATATTCATTATATGCTAACAGATATTTTTGGTCTTGATGAATATTGAAGGGAGATGATTTATTATCTATCTTCTTCACACCCGAGAAGACGGAAGCTAATTCTCTCATATATTCTACAGAAAGTTCTTGCATTTTATTAGCATCAATTTTATTGTAACGTATAAACATTAAATTAAAATGTTTTTTGTGATATTCAATGCTTGAAGGCATTTCATGTTTCCGCCGTTCCCAACTTACAGCTGTTGAATTGAATTTCTTGATAATTTTTTTAGACATTATAATGCCGTAATATTTCTTCTTTTCGAAAAGTAGAAAATTATTTCATTTTTTTGCTAATGCGATACGGCATGGATGACTCTGACCGTGAGAGACAATAGTCCGTACTTCTGCGTGAGATAAACTATGTGGTGGAAGAAGATCGAAAAAATCTAACGATGTCCATTCCTTACGAATCTGTTCGTAGAATTTATATGAACGTTTCGATTTGAATTCTTTTATCTTCTTCTCACGGTCATCCTTATGACTGATTAAATTTACGTCTTGCGAATTCATATATTTGGATACCGTATCTTCGCTAATAGCAGTTCCATCAATAATTATAGTTTTATCGAAATTTGTACTTATTCCGTTCTTGTAATAATATACAACACTAGGCATACCATGCTTCCTATAATTCCAATTACTAACAGTTGAGTTGAATTTCTTGGTAATTTTTTTAGACATTAACAACGTGTAAGCTAAGTTTCTTCCTTTTCTAAAGAAGAAAATTATTTCATTTTTCTAACAAGGTTTTTAGAAATTGCCAAATCATCGTTAGCAGCGTTCAGAACATTTTTAATATTCATTAACTTCTCTCTCTGTAGTTTTAATTCTAATAATGTGTCACTGCTACATTCTTCGGCATCTTTTAGTTGTTTAAGAGATTGTTCAAGAACGGATATATTAGTAGCAGGAGGAATGTTCATAAGAGGAACACCGCTCTTCAATTCCATTATTGCTTGATACTTAGATTTACATTCTGGAAAAATATCTACTATAAACTTCAAATCTTCTAATAATAATTTTTTCTCTTCTGCATCTTCGCATTTTAGAAAGTCAGCATACACTTTATTGTATTCATCCATTTATAAAATATGTTTATTTTTATAAAATAGATATATTTTATAAATCCTAATTCTCTCCAATAAACCGCGTTCCTAATGTGATACATTTCACTCCGTTAATCGTAACAAATCCTTTTATAATTTCGATATACATCGCGCCATCTCTATCTATATTATAATTCTTTTCATCTCCGATTTTCTTTGCATGTTTTTTTAATAATACAGAATAATCATATCCTATATTCGGAGAGCGACAAAAAAATTTAGCAATCCAACCCAATTCAGCATCATAAAGACTTAAAGGCATTTCATGCTTTCTAAAAAAATCATTATTTTTTAACCATGTGATTTGACCAGCATTCTCTATAATTTTCTTTGACATTTTTCTTCTTTTTCCGAAGAAGAAAATTAATTCATTTTTGGAGGTATACACGTATCACCATTAGCGTATATTTTTCTGCAGACAACAAACTTCTTTAAAAAAGTTATATTCCTACAAATACAATAATTTTTAAATAAATAAGAACGAGGTTTATCGTATATAGCTTGAGGCATTTCATGTTTTCGACACCTATATCTATTGTCAGTCATCCATACTATTTCGTCGGTGAAATTGTATTTTAAACTCATTTTCTTCTTTTCAAAAAGAAAAAATAATTCATTATTCCTCGCGGGGTGGTAAAACACTATCAGATATTTCACCATCGAAATTAAATGAAGTTGCACGACAAACACCGTTAGTTCTATAATAGTAACATATGTAGCTGTTAGATTCAATAATAAAATCTTTTTTATTATCCTTCCAAGTCGTGAATGAAAACCCTTTTATAGACGAGCGATTTTCACGTTCCCATATACTAACACGTGCTGGCATCGAATGTTTTCTGTGAGGAATTTTTAAGAGATGAGAAGGCGTATCTGGCGTCTCTTTTCGCCATTCAACAATGCGATCTCTCACGTGTGTATAAGACATTTATTTCTTCTTAAATATAAGAATAAAATTCATTTTTTCTAAATATTTTATCATAAAATATTTATAACCCACATCCACTTCCGCATCCTTTTGCATTAGCTTTTCCAACAACAGAGTTTCTCGATTGGAACCAATCAGACGAGAGAAGTTGTCCTAGTTTCGTATTCTTCAAACTATCCCAATATGCTGGGATAGCTACACCGTTTCTCGAGTTGTTATAAATGTTCATTAATATGTCCAAAGATAATTCAGGCTTCTGTAAGATTTTATTCATCACAACGTCATCATCAATCACACTAGGGTCAACTGCATATACCGGAACACATGTACCTCCCTGCGAACGAATAGGACTCCACGTTCCAATCATTGGAGAGTTTGCTACAGTTGGGTCGAAAGGTTGATAAGTTCTTACACAGTTGCTACTCATCTTAACAAGATATTTTTCCATAGCTGTCTGTCTAATAAGATTATCTCCGAGAGATGTACCGCTTCCAATACCCAGAGATGATGAGCATCCACTTCCTATAGCTCTATTCCCATGATATGCCGGAAATCTTGTGTCTGTGTTTTTCGACATATATTCACATACACCATCAAAATTATTGGCACAATAATCAGCCATAAATGCTTGACATTGAAAGGAGTATGGTCCCATATAGCTTCCTAAAGTATGATTAAATTCTGAATCCAAAGGTGAAACTGCACAATAAGAGAGAGGATTATTCATTGGAGAGTTCCCTGCAGCTGGTCCAAACGCTGTTATCTTCGTATAGCTGCTCATTTTTATTCAACGCAAAATAATTTTAAACAAAAATTATTTCCATTCTAAAAATAATATGTCTCAAAATAAAATGGCTGCGAGAACGGATTATATTGAACTAACTTCATCAAACAGAAATCGTGTATTATACCCTCTTCCATCTTCATTCGATTCTCCAATCTCTCAAACAGGAGTTGGAAATAATGTTACAGCTCAAGACCCTGTTTGCGATTCTGCTGCATTAAAATATTGGAACATGTCTTTTAGAAACGATGCAATATCAAACACTGTTGCTATAGCATCGTTTGCTCTCGGTGTTAGTGGTCAAACAGACGTAAAAACTTTACAAATTAAAACTTCAAGAGGGGCTTTACGGCAAGAATTAAATTTTTATGATGGAAGTGTATTACAAATAGATTTTGGTGATGGAAGTGTTGCATATAGAAGAATTATATGGTACGAATATATTGACGATGATGGAACGAACGATAACGGATTAGTGTGGGTTGAAACAGCGATTGGAAACACAACCCTTGCAGGTGCTACTGGCTCTTTAAACGACCCCACAATGAAAACAGATGCTGCTTCAGGATATCCTCAAGTGTTTCTTCCTCAGGGAGAGGATGTTGATAATTTTTATGTAAACTGTGTTTTAGATAACATAGATCAGAAGGAATCTGCAACAGTGATTAAATATGATGGTATAACACATATGCTCACTCTATCAGCACCAACTGCTACTAATTGGGTAACAACTACTGGTCTTGGAGCGCATTCGTATAATTTAGTTCTTAGAAAAGCTCCTGTTATGTGGACATCAACATTTAGTCATAACACAGGAGGGGCTATATTTAATTTGGCATTAGCAGCTAATACAGTTGCTCAATTGGGAGATGGATTATATGTTGGAAATTATATGAGAATGATTGACCCACCCCCTGTTCCATCTTTTTCAACAACAGTAGCTCCGTACGGACAGAATGCTAAGATAACAAAATACATATCTTTAAACACAACGATTGCAGCTGTTATAGCTACAGGATTAGGAGATGGGACAATAACGTTCGCAAACGGTGTTCAAGAAGATAATTATTATAACGGATGTATTATAACGGATGATACAGCAGGAGAATATAATATAATTATTTCTTCGTACGATGGAGCTACACGCACAGCTACAATCTTATCAGGATTAACAGGAGCCGAAAATGTAAATGATGTGTTAAGAATACGAACAGCTTTCACAGCAGGGTTTTCTGGGTCATTTGGGCTTGGAGTATCTGAATATGAAATGTTAGCTTTTACAACGGATAACTTCTCGCCGTATAACTATTTTGGAGGAATGGTAGGACAACAAGAAGCAGTATGTTATGAGATTGAGCTTCTGAATTTAGTTCTCCCTAACATCGTTTTGAATGTTGGAAGGGGTGGAAGAATAGTTTTCTATCCTTACGTGTATGTTGCTCTTCATAATTCAACACAATACGCTAGTAGAAATAGCATATATTCAAATAATCCAGCTGCATCTAAAATGCTTTTCAGAGCTACAGTGAATGACACATCATCACCTCTCATCACACCTTTCATCAGAATCTCAGGAAACGGAATGCGACAGATTGTTAAATTCAAACCTAATGACAACCTTCATTTTTCTGTTCATCTTCCTGATGGAAGACTGTTCTCTGTTGATGAAGCTGAAACGTTCTCACCTCTTCCACCTAACCCTCTCATTCAGATATCAGCTGTGTTTGCGTGCCGCCGTGTTTAAAATATATTTTAAAAATATATTTACATTCCACAGTTTCTTTGAGGAGATGATATATAGTAATAGCTTCCTCTCGGAACATTAGAATGATGATACATAATACGAAAATGATTGTATCCCCTTTCTAGATTATTAAACAGTTTATTTTTTGTATGTATCTTCGCTCTGCCGTAATCAAAATAAAAATATTCATCTGGCTGCCCAATATTATAAATCTGCGTTCTTGCAAGCTCTTCTCTAGTTATGACAAACGTATGAGACACGTAACATAAATATATTACATCAGCCATTTATTACATAAAATTTATTTTTCCACCACCGTTATCTTTTAATACGTTAAGAATTTTATCTGGAACAGATGGTGAATTAATATACAGTTCGATGAAATCTGTTGCTGTATTAATAAAAATTTGAGAAGAATTTTTACATTCAGATTCTGATTCAACGAGATTAAAAGATGAAAAAAATAGAATAGTTTTTATCCTTTCAATTTCTAAAATTTTTGTTCGTGGCACACATGAGAATTCAACACGAATCATTTTATCTCTCTAAAAATTTTTGAAAAATTTCAATTTGAAAAGTGTTTAATTTTCTTTTAAAAAATATTGGAAGAAATAAAAAATGTCGTCAGTAACAAGCAACGCTAACCTTTCCGATTTCAACGTGTACAACACAGTAGTAAATGAGAGTGCTGTGGCAGCGGTGTTAGGGCCACTCAGCTTAGATAACCTTCTCTTCGCTTCTGCATGCAACCCTGAAGACCCTATCACAGTAACAAATGCCAACCCAACACTTACTCTTGGTAACTATATTCAAGCTCTCGTTGGTCAGCAAATCGTGATCGCAGGCGGTACTGCTGGTTATCTTTCAGTTGGAGGTGATACTGCTGCAAATGCTAAAGCTCTTCAAGATATTTTCGGGTTAACAGCTGCTAGTCCATCAAGAATTTTATCATTTGTTGCATTTGCTACTACAAACGGAACAGCTGGTGGTGCGGGGTTTGCCATCAATTTAGCTAACACTTCTGGTTCTACTAGCACTTATGTGAAATTAGTTGATCAAACACCGACAACTTCATACACTCTTGAATTATATGCTGCATCGGCAGCTGATAATGGTGTAGTTAGACGTGTTCAGGTATATGGTTCAACATTTACAGCTGGTTCTGAAGTTATCCAATTTAGACTCCTCGCATAAACAAATTAATTATTTTAATATTAAAATAATTATAAGAACGAATTAACACGAATAGAGATGTTGCTCGTGAAATTCATTGAAACGTAAATAGCGCAGTTAATGAATTGCTCTGTTAGAGCGTTTATGTCTCCAGTGTTTCCAACATTTATCTCTGTAATCTGTTTCTTAATGTTCTCAACATCTTCAGGTTTAATTTCAACGTGTCCTCTCTTTACGAAAACCTTGTTTTTCCCTTTGTTTACAAACCCTTTGTTTACACCTCTTCGTTTGAAAGATTTCTTCGTTGCATCTGCCACACTCTTTCCAGCGTATTTCTTGTTTATTCGACGTCTTGATTTTGGAGAGAAGCCAAAATCAGTTTTGAATCCAAAATTGAAGCCAGAGGTGAATCCGAATCCAGATTCACTTCCACTATCTCCTCCAGCATCTTCTGCTTCGTCTTCTGGAGATGAGGAGGCTTCGCTTCCATCTTCGTCTTCTTCATCCAGAGCATCCTCATTCTCAAGGAGGTCGTCTACTACTTCATTTTCTGTAGATGACGAGAGAGCTGGTGAAGAGGGGGTAGGGGAAGATGCATCATCATCCTCTTCTTCCTCCCCTTCCACTTCCATTAAATCGGGAGAAGAAGCTTCTTCCTCATTAAAATCGATAACAGCAACATCTGGAGAGGATGCATCACCCCCCGCTCCAATGACAACGTCCCCTTTATCTGTCTCAATCGTAATCGCCGGCATTGAATAAATTTTAGGAATACTCTTTATCGGCTTGCCAATTAATGCTGCTGTAGCAAAAAGAATATCTGGAGGAGAGAGCGTATCTGATGGAATTTGATAAGGTTGAACACCCTCAATCCCCTTAACAAACGCAGCTCTCTTCGCCTTGAATTCTATTACGTTCTGTACCATTTTATATAAAGCTTTCATGATACATGAGAGACGTTCGCGTATATACCCATCTTTCTCTTCCTTCAATACTAGCATATCATCACAACGAAGAGATGTTGGTGTTTGGCCGTATTCAATCTTTCTCACAAGTTCAATAAACGTATCCCCACTTACAGATGTCTTTATTTCATTGAACAGGAGATATAGAATGATGGCTGTTCTCTTCCATATTACAGAGCCGATAGCCATCATTCTTGAATTGTAATCGCGAATATCTTTGTGTATCATTTTCTTACGTTCGGTAAGTTCATCATTAATCTCTTTAGTTAGTCCTGCCTTCTCTCTCATAGTTTCAGTCATATATTTCTTATATTCTAATCTTGAAAACTCTCTTGCGCCACGTGTAATACCGTTTATTCTATTCTGATAAGAGACGAACTCTCTTATTATTTTTCTGATTGTAGATAATTCCAAAAGAGGCGCATATAGAGATTTATAAATAGTTATAAAATCTTTATACACTTGAGGAACAGCTTCCATTGAATATGATGCAAGCCTCATATAGCTCTTAATTCTTTCATACATTTCATATTCTCTTAATTCGCTATCTGTATAAGAAAGAAGACGTTGATAATGCTCTTTTTCCTTAGGGTCTTCAGCTTTTTCTAATTTCTGTCTAAGCTTCTGACGTTGATGTTCAATGTTTTTGGAACTTCCCACTATTTTAAGGGAAGGATACATCTCTCGCAGTTTAGAAAGTTCTGCTTCACTAACACCCTCTAATCTTCTATCATTCTTGTTAATAAATTCTATAATCTTTTTATTGATTTCAGATTTACTTAGCAACGGCTTTGTGAGAAGTTTATAAAGAATATCTCTCTCACCTTCTATTTTCTTATAAAACAATAGTTCATCTCTATTTGTAATTTTTTTATAAATTTCTTGATAGAGAGAATAGTACACTTTTTCTAAATTTTTAATAATATCGTTAGTATCAGTATGTTCTTCTAATACTTTCTCAACAGCTTCAGCCCATGCTATTAAATGCGTATTGAGAAGTTGTACTTTTTTGTTAAACATCGCATCGCCTAAACGCGCTTGTTTTCCATATAAAGAACGAGCAGCTTTTATTCTCTGTTCAGCTGGTGGAGTATTGAATCCGAATTTTGCTTCCCCTCCAAAAACATCATTATAATTTAGAGTTTCTTCCTCTTCTTCATCTTCAGCCTTCTCTTCCTCTTCTTGTGGCGGGGAAGGGGGAGGGAGACTGTCGTCTTCTCCATCACCTTCATCC
>JACCDH010286823.1_pt1 | contig 22277 bp, 18 predicted proteins | sample 7442481 | NCBI WGS metagenome assembly JACCDH01 (sample SAMN15323433, study PRJNA562643) | freshwater metagenome | isolation source: river surface water | place: USA:Blue River Watershed | collected 2017-08-15
AGCGCGAACAGATCGTGTTGGAGCGCGGGGTCGCAGCCTGGGAACGCTATCGCGCCGCCCGGATGCAGATGATCGAGCATGATCTGGGGCTCAAGGATCAGGAGGCTTATCTCGCCGGTCTCGACGAGATGGCTTCGCAGACCCAGACGGCGGCCCAGAGCATGGCTGATGCGTCCGGCAATGTCGGCGGCGCCATCGGCGGCGTCGCTGCCGAATTCACGCGCTCTGCGGCAGATCAGTCGAAGGCCACCCAGCGGATTGCCGATGCCGAGCGCGATTACGGCCGGGCGTCGTTGCAATATGCAGCAGCCAGGACCGCGCAGGCCTCGGCCGAGATCCACCATTATGGCAATCTCGCCTCAGCGGCGAAGGGCTTCTTCAAGCAGGGGTCGACCGGCTACAAGGTGCTGGAAGCCGGCGAAAAGGCCTTCCGTGCTTATGAACTGGCCATCGCGATCAAGAATGCCGCGGTGAAGATCGGGCTGATTGGGGGCGTGACGGTGGCCAAAGTTGCCTCCGACACCACCATGGCCGCCTCCGATACGGCGCGGGCCGGTGTCGAACAGGGCAACTCGATCATCACCACCGGCATTAAGGCGGTCGAAGCCGTCGTGAACGCCATCCGTTCGCTGCCATTTCCGCTCAACATCGCGGCCGGTGCAGTGACGGCAGGCGTCATCGCATCGCTTGGCATCGCGATCGGCGGCGCCTTTGGTGGTGGCGGTAATGCACCGGCTCCTGCCAATGATGGGACCGGCACGGTGTTCGGCGACAGCGCGGCCGCGTCGACAAGCATCGCCAAATCCATCGACCATCTGCGCGAGGTCGATACGCTGACAATGCGCTATTCCGCCGCCATGCTGGCGTCCCTGCGCATCATCGAGGCCAATATCGGCGGGCTCACCAACCTCATCATCCGCACCAATGGCGGCGAGGCCTCCGCTGCCGGCATCCAGACCGGGTTCAAGGCGACCGGCGTCACCGGAATTCTGGGCAGCGCCATTCAGGGTGTAGGCTCGATCCTAGACAAGATCCCCATCATTGGCGGCATTCTCGGCGGTGTGGTGAGCGCCATCGGCAAGCTGATCGGATCGCTGTTCGGCACCAAGACCAGCATCATCGGTCAGGGCATATATGGCGGCGCCCAGTCGCTGGGCGGTATCCTGTCCGGCGGCTTCCAGGGCCAGTATTACACCGACGTCCAGAAAAAGAAGAAGTTCCTCGGGATCACCACCAGCACCAGCTACAGCACGCAATATTCCAATGCGAGCGCCGAGCTGGAACGCCAGTTCAGCCTGATCTTCACCGGCTTTTATGACGCCATCTCGGCGGCTGCCGGCCCGCTGGGCCTGTCGCTCGACCAGGTGCAGTCCCGCCTCGACAACTTTGTCGTCAACATCGGCAAGATCGATCTGAAGGGCCTGACGGGTCAGCAGATCCAGGAGAAGCTGGCGGCCGTGTTCGGCGCGGCAGCGGACAATCTCGCGCGTTATGCCATTGCCGGTCTCGATCAGTTCCAGAAGGTCGGTGAAGGCTATTTCGAGACGCTGGTGCGCGTTGCCTCCAGCGTGGAGGCGGTCACCAGCGCGATGACCATGCTCGGGCGCACCACCAATTTGACGATCGCCGCCTCCATGGATCTGGTCGATCTGTTCGGTTCGGTCAGTGACATGACCTCGGCGAGCGGCGAATATTTCGGGCTCTATTATACCAATGCCGAACAGGCAGCCGCGCGCACGGCCCAGATGGCGAAGGTCTTGGGTAGTCTGGGGCTTGCCATGCCCACCACCATTGCGGGGTTCCGTGCGCTGGTCGAAGCGCAGGACCTCACCACCGAGGCCGGACGCGCGGCCTATGTCGCGCTGATCCAGCTGGCCCCGGCTTTTGCCGATCTGGTCGGCGCCGCGCAGGATGCCGCCAGTGCAGCCGCCATTGCCGACGAACGCCTGTCGCTGCAGCGGCGCATGCTCGAGCTTCAGGGTGATACGGCGGCCCTGCGTGCTCTGGACCTGGCTCAGCTCGATGCATCCAACCGGGCATTGCAGCAGCAGATCTGGGCGCTGGAAGATCAGCAGAAAGCCGCCGAGGACGCCGCCAGTGCCGCCGAGAAATTGCGCTCCGCCTGGGCGCAGATCACCGACGGCCTGATTGCCGAGATCAAACGCATCCGCGGCGTGATGGCCGCCGGACCCCAAAGTTATGCGGGTGCGCTAGCTGAGTTCAACACCGCCTCGATGCTGGCGCGTGCCGGCGATCAGGAAGCCGCCAAGGCACTGCCTGGGCTCAGCCAGGCGCTGCTGTCGGTCGCTGCAAATACGGCCAGGTCCTCCGAGGATCTGGCGCGGCTGCAGGGCCTGACGGCCTCGAGCCTTGAACAGACGCTGGCGATCATCAATCAGGCCGCCGGCACCGCTCCCGGCACTGATGCTGCTGTGGCCACCAGCACCGCGCCCGGCTGGTGGGACCAGTTCTCGGCCAATCAATTGGGCACGGCGGCTGTCCCGGCCAATGACGGCCAGGCAGCACTGCTCGATGAACTACAGGCACTGCGACAGGAGGTGTCCGACCTGCGGGACGAGCAGCGGATTGCCTCAGCGACGATCGCGTCGGGAACCAGCAAAACCGCCCGCATTCTGGAACGGGTCACCCCCGACGGCGATGCCATTGCCACCAGGACGGCCGCATGAAGCTGATCCGCCCGACCACCATAACCGACGCCATGCTGACCAGCAGCACGGCCCCTGAGAACGACTATACGGCCTGGGCCGCGGGCACGGCCTATGTGACCGGCAACCGGGTGATCCTGGCGTCGACCCACCGGCGCTATGAGGCGCTGGCGGCATCGACCGGCGTCAATCCGTCTGCTGACCCCACCAAGTGGCTCGACCTGGGCCCGACCAACCGCTGGGCGATGTTCGATGCCCGGGTCGGCACGGCCAGCACCCGGGCTTCATCGTTGCAGGCGGTACTTGCGCCGGGGGCAATCGATGCCGTCGCGCTAATTGATACCGATGCCGAAAGTGCGACGGTCACGCTCACCGCAGACGGCGTCACCAACTACACCCAGACCCAGACCTTCAATATCGGCGGCGTCGCCATCGACAACTGGTTCTCCTGGTTCTTCGAGCCAATCGGCCGAAGGACGACCCTGCTGTTCCTCGATGTGCCGGTTTATGCCAACGGCATCGTCACCGTGACCATCGCTCGCGACAATCCGGCGGACACGGTTTCCTGCGGGACCCTGTTGGTCGGCCGCCAGCTGTCGCTGGGGGATACCGAGCACGGCGCTGACATCGGCATCATCGATTACAGCCGCAAGGAAACCGACCAGTTCGGCGTGATCTCGGTTGTCGAGCGCGCCTTTGCCAAGCGCATGACCGCACGCGTGGTCATGGCGACCGAATCCGTCGACGTGATCCACCGCGCCCTTGCATCCCTACGCGCCACGCCGGTGCTTTGGATCGGTTCCGAGAGCTTCGAGAGCCTGACGGTCTACGGCTTTTACAAAGAGTTCTCGATCGACCTTGCCTACCCAACGGTCAGCTATTGCAGCCTCACCATCGAAGGCCTGACCTGAACCTCCTGACGGAGATCCCATGCCTATCACAGCTTTACCCACGCCGCCGTCCCGGACGGATGCGACGAACTTCAACGCGCGCGCCGAAGCCTTCCTGGGCGCGCTGCCGACGTTCGCGACCGAGGCTAATACCCTTGCGACCACGGTGAACACCTCCGCAACCAATGCGGCGGCCAGTGCCACCAGCGCCGGGACCCAAGCGACGAACGCGGCCGCCAGCGCGACCAGCGCTGCTGCCAGCTATGACGCCTTCGACGATCGCTATCTGGGCTCGAAGGCGGCCAATCCGACCCTCGACAATGACGGTGCGGCGCTGCTGACCGGCGTGCTCCACTGGAATACGACCGCCGCTGAAATGCGGGTATGGACGGGGGCGGCCTGGGTCTCGGCCTATGTTCCTGCAGGCTCTTACGCGCCGCTCGCGTCCCCGGCGTTCACCGGGGTTCCGACCGCACCGACGGCTGCTGCCGATACCAACACCACCCAATTGGCGACCACGGCCTTCGTGCTTGCGCAGGCGTCCGCCACCGCGCCTGTCATCAATGGCACGGCGGCCGTTGGCACGGCGGTGCGCTTTGCCCGGGCAGACCATGTCCATCCGTCCGATACGTCGCGCGCGCCGATCGCGAGCCCGCAGTTTACCGGCAGTGTCGGTATCGGCATTGCACCAGCGACCCCGCTCGATGTCGCAGGACGCGGTCGGTTTCTGCAGGACAGCGCGGCCACGACCGGGGCGATTATCCTGCGGCAGAACGCCGGCGATACGGTGGGCGCCTATATCCAGTGGGTGAACAACGCCAACTCCGGCGAAAAGGGCTGGATCACCGTAAACACGGCGGGCGACATGATCTTCGGGCCAGCGAGCACCGAGCGGCTGCGCATCACGGCAGCGGGGATTATCCAGGACGCATCCGCGCTAGAGCTCGGCTACAAGGACATTCCGCAGAATGCCAAGACCGCAGCCTACACGCTGGCGCTCGCCGATCGCGGCAAGCATATCAGCATCACGACCGGCGGCATCGTGATCCCGGCGAACGCCTCGGTCGCGTTTCCGATCGGCGCGACGATCGTCATTCACAACGACAGCGTCGTCGCACAGACGATCTCGATCACTACCGATACGCTGCGCCAGGCCGGCACTTCCAATACCGGGACCCGCACGCTCGACGCCTATGGGCTGGCGACACTGATCAAGGTCAAGGCGACGACCTGGGTCATCTCCGGTGCAGGGCTGAGTTGATGGCTGGTGTACTCTCCGCCTTGCTCGGTGCGAGCGGTGCAACGCGGTTCCTGATGGCAGTCGGGGTGTATTCCGACGGGTTCAAAGGCGCCTATTGGATATATTACGGGTTCGGCACGACCGCAGGCTATTACGCCATGGGCGGCACGCTCACCCCGTCGACCTTCAAGGGGCAGACTGTCCAGGCCATCTATTCAGTCGAGGACAATACCGGCGGCACATGGCCTGTCGCCATCGAGATCATCGGCGATCAGCCTGCCGGGTTCGTCAAGGCGGTCACCATGGGCGGCACCCGTTATGCGCTCAGCACCTACGCCCAAGGCTACAAGACCGCCGCGACCGTCACGATCAACATCGCGACCGCGACCTTCACGGTCTCGTCGACCACCGGTATCACGACCGGAACGCCGGTCCAGTTCACCACGGGCGGGGCCTTGCCGACGGGACTGACCGCCAACACCAAATATTACGCCCGCGACGTCACCGCGACGACGTTCAAGGTTTCGGCCACGATTGGTGGCGCAGCGATCACGCTGAGCGGCACCCAGTCCGGCACGCATACAACCTACTGGAACATCTACTCGACATTCAGCGTCGCGACCGGGACGGCCAGCAACAAGACCGGCGGCCGCGTACCGTTCTACCCGACGATCAGCATCGCGGCCCCGGCGGTCGTGACCAGCACGGCCCACGGCCTGGTCAATGGCGAACGCGTGACCTTCCAGACAACCGCCACGCTGCCGACCGGGATCACTGCGAACATCGTATATTTCGTCGTCAACGCGGCAGCCAACACCTTCCAGATCTCTGCGACGTCCGGCGGCGCAGCGATCGCCACGTCGGGCACCCAGTCAGGGACGCACACCTGCATGGAAGTCGTCGATGTCACCGTGGAGTGAAACCATGATCCAGCATATCAATCCGACCATCAGCGAAGATATCGTGCCCATCAACGATGACCTCGAGGTGCGCTACAGCCTGTTCAAGAACGACATCAGCTATGTGCGGCCGGCAGGCAGCTGGCGGCTTTGGCAGCCGCTCGAGTTTGTGGCGCCAGCGGCCAACCGCGCGATCGCGGACGTGCATGATGTTGGTGTCGTCTGGGGTCTGTACGAGCATGTGTCGGTCGCGATTCAGGGCCAGGCCGATTATGTGTTTACCGGCCCCGACGGCGAGATCACGCAAGCCTGGACGCCCGGGTTTCACAATGTCGAAAATGGCGGCGGTTATCTGCCGACCGAAGAATTTACCCGACGGTTTTTTGATGATTTTGCGCTGTGCTGTGTCATCCAGAAGTTCAACCGTACGCCCGGTGTGCAATACCATTTTGAGGTGGTGGCCGGCCCGGCCGCGCTCGACCGCTCTGCGCTGTTTGTCCACTACGCCACCGGTGCCCGCCAGCGGCAGACGGATTTCGACTTGGCAATCGGGCACATGATCGAGGCCGGTCCGGCCGACATCGCCATCATCGGCAGGATCCGCTGATGGCAGACAAGCCGGAACGCGACCCCGCCGTGGAAATCGCCCTGATCCGCGCCGATCTCGAGGCCATGCAGGGCGAGTTGAAGGCTGTCCGCAAGGAACTGAAGGATCTTCTCGACGCCTGGAATACCGCGACCGGGATGGTCCGGTTTGTAAAGTGGCTGTCGACCTTCGCGACGGCGCTCGCTGTGCTCTACGCCACCGTCAAAGGCCTGTCGGGCCGCTAATCCCAGGAGACATTCATGAAACCGCTGCCACCGGCCTATGGCTGGATCGATGACCTGCGTCCGCTGCCCCGGATGCTTGAAGAGGCCCGCAAGCTCTACGGCACCTTCGAGGTTGTCGGGCCTGCCGACAATCCGGTCATCCTGGGCTGGGCGAAGGAAACGGGCCTCGCCAAGGTCTACAATGATGACGCCATCCCGTGGTGTGGGCTGTTAATGGCCGTGGTCACCAAGCGCGCCGGCAAGCCGGTGGTGGAAGGTCCGCTCTGGGCGCGCAATTGGGCGAAGTTCGGAAAGGTCGCCGATCGGGCCCAGCTCGGCGACATCCTGGTGTTTCGCCGGGCCCAGGGCTCCGGCCATGTCGGGCTCTATGTCGGCGAGGACTATGGCGCGTTCCACGTGCTTGGCGGCAACCAGTCCGACGGCGTGACCATCACCCGGATCGCCCGGGACCGCTGCATTGCCATTCGCCGGCCGGCCTATCGCAAGGCGCCTGCGACCGCGAAGCCGGTCCGTCTCACGGCCAATGGGGTGCTGTCCACCAACGAGGCCTGACCGGCCACCACCATCACCAACCGTTCCGCCTGCGATTCCCGCGGGCTTTTTTATGGAGAAACAACATGGAAGAACTGAAACCATGGTGGGCGTCCAAGGCTATCTGGACCGGCGTCATCGGCAGCCTGTGGGGCGTCGCCGCTGCGCTCGGCATTTTGCCCGACGGGCTGACCCAAGCTGACGTCCTGACTGTCGTTCTGGCACTGACCGGGATCGGCGGCGTAGTGTTCCGGAAAACGGCCAGGGCGCGGATTGGCTAGAACTCTGGTTCTAGACTGAGCGGAGGGGTGCTGTTTTCAGCCTCCTCCCATTCCGCATAGGTTCTACCATCTGGCAATCGCCATAGGATCCGTCCATTCGCTGCTGCTCCCGTCACCGTGGCTGCAGCGGCCGAAACCGATGAAAAGATGTAGTCCGAGGTGAAGAGCAGGCCGCCATTCTGCTCAACCATAATACCCTTGGCCATCAGATCGGAACGGAGTGCGACGGTTCCCTTGGGGATCGTGTTGGTGGTCTTGATGCGGGCAAGGGATCCCTTCTTCACCACGAACTCGCTGCTAGCCGTGATCGACATTTGAGCAGCAAAGCCCTGTCCACGATACGCGAAAACCACATTGGGTACGGTAGTCGAAGCCGGGATTTCCAGTTTGTTTCCGTTGGTCAGATCGCCCGAGACGACCTTGAACAGATCACAGCCCAGAGCTCCAACCAGTGTCTTTGTCTGGTCGATGAACTCTTCCATGGCCGCCCGATCCGGCAATGGCAGCTTGCCGACCTCGCTAGCTTTCTGGGAATTGAGCAGCGTCCACCGGGGGTTCATCCCTGCATCCGCGATCAGCCTGGCTTCAACATAGCGGGCATGGGATTTTGTGAGGTTCTCGTCTTTGCTGACCAAGACAATGGTCTCAGTCCAAAAGGGCTTGCTATCCACGCCCTTGTCATTCCCCGCATGGTATTGCAGCCGATTGGCCACGCCCTCGGACTCCCCGATATAGGCCATGAGGCGATCAGGTTGCGCTTCATCGAAGCCCAGCAGGAGATACACCCCAGGCCGCGCCAACTCGGGGAATGTTGCCCGCACCTGCTTCATCTGCAGTTTACGAAAAGCGATCGCCTGGATCGTGGACATGGATATCTGAGCCACCCGGATGCCATCCGGATCCCCATCGAGCAGGAAAATGTTGATCGAGCGAGGTCTCATGTGAGGACAGCTACGTTCATTCGCCCTCGCAAGAAACTGAATCATCTTCGTCTATGGAAGCGTCGTACAGAACTACATCTCGTTTCAAAACAAAGTCATATTCTGGCTTATTGAGGCCGTAATAGGCGATCAAAGAGGCATCGATTGCAGTGAGGCGCGCCGTCTCCCAATCTAAATCGCGTGGCAATGGTCGAAGCACCTCTTTAACCGCTGGAGGGATTCCTTTCTCTCCGGCAAACTCGTTGATGGCCAAAACACGCTGCACATCATTCAGTATGCCAAGCGCCGCATTGGGCTTTACGCCCAATGCCATCATGAGTGTCAAATCTGCCCTTCTGGTAATTTCGTGAAGTGCTCGATAATTGTAATTTCCAACGTACTTCCCAGCGTTCTTCTTGAACGCCAGAGCCTCATGGCGACGAGCATGTAGAATTTTCCCGAGATCCACAAGATCTGAGAAATGCGTGGCATTCAAATAGTTTAGGCAACCAAGAAAATCCTTCAAGACCCAGCCTGTAACGTCAAACCCATCTCCCTGTACAAGCCAATATTGAAAATATGTCTCACCTAGAAGAGACGCCAGCGCTGCAAATGCAGCGTCTTCGTTGGCGAATTTCAAGTCGCCGATTTTCGAGGCTGCAACTGACTTGAGGCTCGTGGCATCAAGACATGGAGGGTCTTCGCGGAACACAGACACGAAATTTCGGGCAGCCTGAGAGAAACCGATCCGGGCCCCACCTACCCGACCGGCCGCCAGTATTTCTCGCTGTTTTTTTCCGGTCGGCTCTGTGATCGAGTTAAGCACCGATAGCGCATTCGGGCTTCCGACTTTTGGAATGCCTCTTGTTCCTTTGGCAGCCGTGTCCACGGCGGTGTAAGTTAGACAGTCGACTAGATGGGGCCGTGCAGCCGAACGCCAACGATACATTGAGGTGGAATGCGCACCGTCGCTGCCATTCCCAGAAAGCCAAATTGTGCAACGCTGACTGACACCTGAAAAGACCGCTGCTGGAATGTTATCATAGGACGAAAACCAACGCGCCCCATGGATCCCAAGCGTATCGCGAAGGCCTCCAAAATCTTCGCTAAACGTCAATGACAATGGGACGATCATCCCGCAGCGGCCATTTTCCGCTGCTAGCTTTAAGGACCGGAGCATTACGTGACCATAGATGTCAGGGAACCTCAGCAGCTTCTGGGACGGCGACAGATAGCCGATCTTGCTTGAAGCCACATATGGTGGATTCCCGACGACTGCGTCAAACCCACCCGCCTGCATGATGCCGAAGAACTCAACGAACCAATGAAACGGCTCGTGTGACTTGACCCAGTCATCGAGCCGTTTCGGATCAGTCGAGCGTACGCCATGAGATGCAGAGAGGTGCTGATTCAGTTCTGCCTCCAAGGCCGCGAGTTGCTGCCTTAGGGCTTGCTTATTGGAAAGCGGAACCGCTCCATCACCCGCTGTCTGGCTTGATCGGAACTGATCAAATGTCTTCTGGAGCTCTTCTGCTCGAATCTTGACCTTTTCGAGTTCCTGCTCTCGGAACAGGTCACCTTTGGCGCTTTTAAGAAGGTCAACATATGTGGCATAGCCAACGAGGGTGTTACCGGCGCGGATGTTGAAATCAATATCCGGCAGCGGCTCGATGCCGAGGTTCTCGTGCTTTTGGTCGGGATCGACCTGAGCAGCAAGCTTGAGGAAAAGCCGCAGCTTACAGATCTCGACCGCCTCTTCCATGATATCGACGCCGAAGAGGTTGTTCAGGATAATGCTCTTAAGCGTGAAGTAGCGGGCGTTCGGGTGAGCGCTAACCTTCGCTAAGGTGGCCTTGAAGTCCTCGAATTTATTCGGGATTTGGTCTTCGCCCGAGCGTGCAAGATCAGCGACGAAGGCCTCCATTCGGTCAAGACACGTCTCGTAGAGAGGCTCGAGGATGTTTAGGGCGGCGAACAGGAACGCACCCGAGCCGCAGGTGGGGTCCAGAACGGTTACACCCTCGATCGCCTTCCAGAGGGCACGCAAAAGGTCCGGGCCCTCGCAACGTTCGATCACGTCCTGGGCGAATTGCCGGATATCGAGATTGTGGGTGATGAGATCGTTGATTTCGCGGATTTCGCCCGCCTCAAGTTTTAACCGGACGTCGGCGTAGCGGGCGCGCCGCGTCAGGACCTCCCGCCAAATTTCCGTCGGCAAGCCGAACTGCGCCGGTGCTTTATGGTTCCATTGAGTTCGGGCAGAAACATCATCGATCCCGGCCGCGATCTCAGGTGGCAGCGAGTGTTCGGTGCCGTGCTTGACGGCGGTGAAGATATAGCGGTCTGGATCATCGCGCAGGTGATCCCAAATCGTCGGCCCGCCTGAGTTCTCAAAGGATACTTTGCATTCGGCTTTGGCGGCGTCGAACAAGAAGGGAATCACTGTATTTTTTGATATGTATTCAGTGATATCCTCCTTTGTGTAGTAGGCGCCCATCTGCTTCTGGTTGATATATTTTTCGAAAATGTAGCCGAGAACGTCTGGGTTGATCTCGTTGTCGTTGCGCAGAGGTCGCTCGTCGAGATGCCATTGGTAGCGATCGAAATAGGCAAAGATGCGCGTGAAGGCTTCGTCCGGGATCTTGATATCTGGGCAGCGCTCCTCGATTGGGTGTTTTTCGAAAAGGCCACCGTTCAGATAAGGGATGCGACCGAGAAGCTTCTCGAGTTCTGGATTGCGGGTCTTGGCCCCAAGCCCTTCGTGGAACAGGCGAAGCAGGAAGGTGCGATAGAAAGAATAGAACTTGTCTTGTCCAAGCTGAGCCTTGCAGGCAGCCAGCTTGTCAGCGAGATAGTTCGGCTTGTTATCCAGGAACCGCTTACGCTGCATGAAGTAGATGAACATCATGCGGTTCAACATCAGCGACGCGTACCATTCCCTATCTGCCACCTCGCTGATGCCACTGATGAAGTCCAGGAAGGCTTTGTGCTCGGTTTTAAACTGGTCGTAGAAGCGCTTTGTGACCCGTTCGACATCGAAGGCGGCGCGTGCGCGCGTCGTCACATCATTCAGTGTCAGGGTGTTTTCTTCGGCGAGTGAGAACGCGATGGTTTCTAGTTTTTGTAGGAAGCCGCGATTGCCCGACGAGGCATACCAGAAGTGCTCAGGGACTGACGCCGGCTTGCCGGCCTCACGCCGCGCCCAGCACCAGATTTGCTCTGCGCGCTTGGCATCGGTGAAGATAATGAGGTGCTCTAGGGTCGTCTTCGAGACCTGAGTTTCGATCTTCTTACGGGTTGCACGATCAGGGATCTGTTGTCCGGGCGCTGCCTGGCAGACCCAGGCAACCATCCCGCGCTTCTCCGCGACGGCGCGGAGCGCAAAAGTTGCGCCCGAGATGGGAATCGAAAGATCGGCACCATGCCGATCCCACCCCAGTTCCTCGATAAAGAGCTTAGGGAAATCGAACTGCTCTAGAAGCGTCCGCGCGTTGCCTGCATTGAAATCCATTCCAGCCCCTTTCATCGCGCTGTCAGGCGCGCCAGGCCAAGCGAGCAGATGATCTGCGCTTCACCAGAGTGTTCTTCGTCCTGGATCAGGCAAAGACGATCTTCCTCGCGAAGCGCCAAGACCAGCTCGGCCAGCTTGTCATCGCCAATCCCGGTTTTCATTTGCCTGTTCAAGGTGTCGGTCGCCGATTGGCGCAATGGGAAGCGATAGATCTCTTCAATCGCTTTGCCGAGTTCAGGGAGATCAAACAGTGTGCCTTTGACCTTGTCGGCGTGACGTTTCAGTCGCTCATAAGTTCGAAAACGCGCTCCGGAGGGACGACCGAGTTGCCCGCCAACCTGTTTCTCCTCCGCCGCGATGTGTTCAACACCTTTCGCCACCATGGCATGGTGCTCTTCCTGCCGCGGCAAAAAGGGCGTGTTCGGCTCACATGCTGCAACCTTCAGGATTTCAAACTGCGACTGGGTGACGCTTGCCCCATCTTTGTCTACCCAAGCAAGTGCGTCGTTGCCCTGGGCGGTGCGAAGATAGACGAGCGCGCCGTTAGGGCGGTGGTCCTGCGGGGTATAAGCCTTGGTAGAAAATACCACTGACGGAAGCTCAGGGACAATTTTCTGCAGCGCCGGATTGGCGTCAATCGCGTTCTTCCAGATTTGATAGGCATAGGAGGCAAGATCCACCTCGGTGTCCGCTTCGCCGTCGAGAATGCCTGCATTCTCGTTGTAAAGATCGGCGAGCTCTTCACGCTCGCTTTCGTCCTCGAAGAACGCTTCGTCAGTACCGACGACTTCGGCATTTTCCTTCAGCCGCTGGCGAACGCGTGAACGTAGTTGGATCAAACGTTCCACGCCGTCAGCAGGCAGGAACGAATAGCAGAGAATTTTTTCAGCCTTCTGCCCGATACGGTCGACACGGCCAGCGCGCTGAATGAGCCGGATTATGGCCCAAGGCAGATCGTAGTTCACCAATATAGCGCCGTCCTGAAGGTTCTGGCCTTCGCTGAGAACGTCTGTCGCTATCAGGACGCGAATTTCGTCGTCAGCCTTAATCTTGTCGCGCTTGTTGTTGCTGCCAGGGCTAAACCGCCAGGCGACCCCAGTCGGGTCCGAAGTCTCACCCGAGACTGCCGCCATTGCCTTAACGCCCGCACCTTTTAACCGGCGTTCGAGATATCGAACTGTGTCGGCAAACTGCGAGAAGATCAGCACCTTCTCCTTTGGGTGCTTCTTTGTTAGCAATTCCACTAAGGCGGCGAGCTTAGTATCCTTGGCGTGATCCCACTGGCCGCAATCATCGAGGATCTTTAGAAGGCTAGCGCTATCGGATGTCAGGTCCTTCTTCAGCTGCGCGACGAACAGACCGGGCCGCAGCCACTTGAACCGCCGTTTGAACTGGCCGGCGTAAAGCCGGTAGGTCTCTGCAGCACGCGTCCGAAAAGCATCTTCATCGCGCAGATTAAGCGTTTCAGCATCTTGGGTGTTCTCGTCTTCGCCCTCAGAAAACAGTTCGGCGTCGGCGCTTTGATCGTCGACATCCTCATCGTAGTTCGCGGTGTCCAAGAGCCCGGCGTCCTGGGTGCCTAGCGGGAGTGGCAGATCGTTCTCAATGGCGTGGAGAAATATGTAATTTCGCAGGATGTGGCGTTCTAGTGATTGCTGAAACGCCTCGCCGCTGCTTTCCAAACGTTTGAACAGATTGGTGCGACAGAATCCCATGAGACGCTTACCTGCCCGCGAAAGGTCGTCGAGCTGCTTTGCCTCATTTGGCGTCGGCGCTTTGTGGGGATTTGCGGCAACATAGTTCCCAAGGCCGTATCGAGGCAGATGCATCTGGTTGATCGCATCGACAACGGGCGCGGCATATAGGCTGGCGTACTGATCGTTGGCGTCCTTGTCATCGATCTTGAAACGAAGCGTCCGCGGCACGCGTTCAGGGAAATACGAGCGCGATCCGTCCTCAAACGTTAAAAACTTGCGACCATTCGTCGAGTCCGTCTGGGCGTAGTTATCCTGGATGAAAGTACGTGTCCGCCGAACCATATAGAGGCGCATCAACTCACGCCAGTCATCCGCGTAGCTGCTCTTTTCAAAGGCCGCGAGCGACCGCACTGGGCATTGATGTCGCCGTATGAATTCTGTTTCTCCGATATCCTGGAGCAAACGTTCCGGCCTGACCCCGATATCGCGATCTTCCGGAACGAAGAGCCGTAATTGGCTTGATAAATCGTCGTATGTCTTATTGTACGGAGTTGCGGAAAGAAGAATGCAGCGACTTTCGTTCTCTGTCAGATACTCTTGTATTGCCCTATATCGGCGACCCTCACGGTTCCGCAGGTTGTGGCTTTCGTCGATCAGCACGACACGGTAGCGGCGGAGCTCTGGAAGCTCGCTGGTGACGCGCGTGACCGATAGAACCTTGGCGATCAGCCTGTACTCGGAAACATAGTCCTCCCACATCTTCACGAGATTTTTTGGGCAAATGATCAATGTCTCTGTGAAATGATCATCCTGGAAGATTTTAGCCAGTGCGGTCGCCATTAGAGTTTTGCCGAGACCGACCACATCGCCGATCAGAACCCCGCCGCGCTTGTTGAGGTGATGCGCCGCGATTTTTACGGCAGCCTCCTGGTAGGCAAACAACCGCTTTCCAAATTCTGGTGGGATTCGGAACTCGTTGAGGCCGGCTCGAGCCTCCTGGGCCAGATGGTAGGCCATCTTCACGTAGATTATGTAGGGATCGAGCGGTGCCACTCGCGCCCAGCTCTGTTCGATGACTTCGATCAATTCATCCGTAATGTCGATGCACCAGCGGTCGGACCAACGGTCATCGAACCACTTCGCGAGCTTTGTCGTTGCATCATGATCGAGCACATCGACGTTCAACTCGCCTTGCTTGGAAAGGCCAGAAAGCGTGAGGTTGCTACTGCCCAGAAAGCCCGTGATCGGGTTGTTCGGATCGGGCCGGAATAGAAGGTAGAGCTTTGCGTGGAGAGAGTGCCTCAGGTGCAGCCGAACTGTGACCTGCTTGGATTTCAGTTGTTCCGCCAAACGGCGCAATCCGGCCTCGTCCGTGTTGTTCGGCATCCCAAGTGTCAACTGAACGCGAAATTCTTCAGCGAGCTTTCTCTTGAGGCGAGTTGCCGTCTGGTTGTCGAGAGGCTGGTCCTCCTTGTCGGCCCCTAGGACAATTCTCAACTCGTCCTGCGGGAGGCGCTGCATCCCCACTAGGAGCCGGCACTGCCCACCATCACCGCCTGGCCAAGCTGAGATCAAATCATCGATGGACTTCCAACCGCGCAGATTGAAGTAGCCGACACAGAAATCGCCTCGCCCTGACACCTCGAGGGTTTTCCGCAAAGCAGGGAGCAGGCCTGTTTCTATATTATCAAAAATCCGCGGCATATTCCCCCCTCAACTTTACATCTTTCCTCGTCATAAGAATTCACGCAAACCAACGCTAAGTCGGTCTTGGCTCCTGATCGTCAGATGCGGAACCCTTGGTTAGCTTTTCAATCTCGTCCTTACGGAATCGCCATGCTGCGCCGACTTTAAAACCAGGTATCTTCCCTTCGGAAGCAAGGCGGTATGCCGTTTTCTCATTTAATTTGAGATACTCGGCGACCTCCTTAATGGTCAGAATGTCGTCTTCCACCGTCGATTCCTTTAAGACGATTGGTGAGTTTTGAGAAAATGGTGGAATTATGGGGAAAAGGCAAGTGGGCGTGCCTGCACCTGCTCAACCAGCACGCCTACACCTTTCACGCGCGGCCATGCCGACGTGCAGCCAGTCCCTATATGGACGGCCTAGTGGGCTCAGGACGGGTTCGCCGCCATTCCCACCACCATGCTCGATCCGCCCCACAGTGCGGCGTCTCCCATGGTCCCCGCGCTTATCGGGTCCGGGTCCCCATCACACTCAATCCTGAATTGACGCGGACACCGATCCGATGGATTCGATTTCTGCGACTCGCTGAAACTCAGCGAGGTATTCCTGGCGATTCTGCGAAAGCCACCTGACAACGCGGGCATTTCCCAAGATCTTGGCAATATAGCCCCGGGTCACGGTCAGATGGAGGTTGTCGAGACCGTAGTTCTCTTCGACCGATTTAACCTGAGACTGGAGCGCAGCCAGCTCCCTTTCCATGCGAGTGATCTGCTCAGTGCTGATCGCATTGGCGCCGTCGTTGCGCCTCTTGGGTTGTTTCACCAATTGGCTGTCGGGCGTCGCGGCAAGCAGGGCCTTGGCAAACGGGACGGTGAAATTGTTCTGCCCGACCATGAGGTCTGTGGCCTCAATCTGCCGGATAGTTGTCATCCGACGCAGCTCGTCAAAGACCTTCATTGGGCAGGCCACGTCCTTCAACATCTCCACGACTTCGGGGCAAATGCCGTCGAGAAGCTTAAAGCGGCGACGTATGGTGGAAACATCCAGTCCCAGGGCCTCGGCGATTTTCGCTTCGGGAACACCCTGCTCAACGGCCTTGACTACCATCCGGTGCTCCTGGATCGCCGCCAGGCGGTTGACCCGCTTGTTGTAAGTAAAGGTCTCATCGTCGGTCGAGACCAGGCATTCTACTGTGTCGATTCCAAGGTCGCGCAGGACCTCAATCCGGACATGGCCGTCGAGCAGAAAATAGCGGTCGGGGTTTTGGGGATCTGGCGTGACGACCGGTGCTTCCACGAGGCCGATCGCCCGAACGGAACCCAGGATCTGCGCATATTTCTTGCTGTCCCGCGTTCCGGGCCGAAGCGTCTTGAGTGGAACGAGCTGGTCAAGGCCAACGGTAACACTCGTGGTTTTGAAGGCGAGCTTGACGATTTCACGCTCGCCCCCGTTTTCCAGGAACAAGCCTGGTTGGTGTGCCGCCGTCATCATACGTCGAGATCCCCCGAAATGCGCATCGCAAGGGCGCGCGGCATCGTCTCGAGCTGCTCGGCGCGCAGGAGGGTTGTGAAGCCGTCATCGCTCAACAGATCCTTGAGCGCCTCGACGACGAATAGAAGCCTCGTTTGGGTGAAATCTGATTTCTTGACGAGGATCCGCTGCTTTTCTGCTTCGCGCTGATACACTTGCATGAGGTCATTGGCGGTCAGGCGACGATTTGACCCGCGGCGACCGAGGCCATGGACTGCTGCCGCCTTGCCATTACGCTTCATACGCTGGTCGAGCATCCGACGCACCGCGACGAGCTTCTTGCCCCTGATCTGGCCGCTCTCATAGGCGTCGATCAGCAGATTCTGCGCCTCGTCGGTATTGGCCCGGGCAATGTCGACGGCCAAGCTGATCGGAACGAGCCCGGTCTCCACGGCTGCTACCAAGCGGTTTTCTCCCCGCTCAAGCAACGTGACGATCATGTTGACCCAGCTGGCCGTCACCCCGATCTTCTCGCCAATTTCCGTGTCATTGTAGCCTCGACGATGCAGGCTGCCGATCTCCTCCATCAGATCGATCGGTCTATGCTGCCGGCGAGCAATGTTTTCGACCAGGCTCATCACCAGACATTCGTCCTCTGCCGCGTCGATGACGACAGCAGGAATTTCGGTCTGCCCCAGCATCTGAAACGCCTCAAGGCGGCCCTCTCCACAGACGAGGTCGTAACGCGGGCTACCTTCTCCCGGCCGGCGGCTCACCGTGATCGGGCGTTTCAGCCCGATCGCCTCGATGTTGTTGACGATTTCGCGGTGCTGTCGCTTGTTGCGTGATCGCGGGTTGAGCACGGTGATCCGCGATATCGGGATCATTTCAATCTGCTGCGGGCGTACTTCCAACATCAGGCGGCCTCCGCGATGCTAACTGGAGCTGCGATTTCATAGAGATAGTCGAGATTTTCGAACCGGTAGGCGTCTAGGCTCAGCCCGTTCTCTTCGGCCAGCCGCACGCGGTCCGCTACTACATCGAGCCTCGGGAAGAGATAGAAATCCAGCGGCGACCGGTTGCTCGCATCCATGCGGACCACGATCGTGATGTCCGGCATGAGCGATGTGTCGAAGCGCAACTTCCAGCGCAGCAGGCCGGTCGGCGTCGTGATGCACCGGACAATGACGACGGACACGCTGAATTCGCCATTGACGATGACGCGGTCTGTTCCGAGGTCCTGCCAGGCTTCGCTGCCCTGTTCGCGCAAGCCATCCAGAACCTGGCGCAACACATCAGGATGCAGCTTTCGCAATGCCCGGTTGATTGCAACGTAACGGTAATCCCGGTCCGGGGTAAATCCCACCAAGCTATAGGCCCGCAACAAACTGCCGAACCGCGAACCGTAAGCGCTGCTGGAGGGCATGCCATCAGATTCATCAATGATGATGCCAGACAGGAGCCCCTTGCGGGCGTAGAGCGCCTGGAGCGCCTCGAGCATTTCCGCATCGGAGAGGCGAAATGACCTTGCACCGATGATTGTGTGCGCGGCGTCGAAGATATCCCGATCGACGATTCCTTCGAACGCACCGGGCGCTTTGATCCACATGTCTGGGGCGTTCTGGACCCGCTTTTTCTTCAGCTTGAACGAGCGCCGGTTCCAGACATTGTCGCCGACGTATTTCTCATTAATCAGAAGCTGATGGACAGTACCCCGGGACCAGGGACGTTGCAGGTCGCTCAGAATCCCGCGGCTGTTGAGGGTCTCGGCAATTTCGCGTTCGGTCCGACCCTCGTGGACAAAGGCATGATAGACCTCCCGCACAATGGCGATTTCGTTATCAGGCCCGGGCGTCAGGATGACCCGGTCTGTCTGGATGCTCTTGTGCTCCCCGTGACCCAGCACCCCCTTGGTCGCGCCGCTTTCGTCGATCAGCGTGCGGCGTAGACCGAAACCAGCAGGCCCGCCCTGACGATAGCCCTTCTCGATCAGCCTGCCTTGGCCGGCGAACACCTTAATCGATAGCTCGCGGCTGTATTCGCCAGCCATCGCGCGTTTGACGCCTTTGACGATGGTTGAGACCGGGCTGCCATCGTTCTCGAACTGCTCGGCACAATACTGCACGGCGATGCCGGCCCGCTTGCAGATGTACTCGTAGTAGGCGCTTTCGTCTGCATCCTGAAATCGGCCCCAGCGGCTGATATCGTACACCAGCACCATGGTGTAGTCGGCATTGCCTAATTGGACGTCCTCGATCAGTTGCTTGAGTGCATCCCGGCCTTCGATTTTCAGGCCGCTCTTGCCCGCGTCAGCATAGGTGCGGACAATCTCGATGCCCCGGGTTGCCGCATAATGACGGATTGCATCGGCCTGGTTCTCGGTCGAGTATTTCTGGTGGTCGGTCGACATGCGCACGTATTCGGCGGCCCGCACAGCGCGAACCGTCGGGCCATGGTCGTGATTTTCGTCCTCGTTGTGCCAATCCTTCAAATTTCGCCCTTTCCGTTTCGGCCTTGCAGCAGTCAGGGCGTCCACCAGCTGCAGCCCAAAGCTCACCTCTGCCTACCGTTCCCCACGAACAACATTGTAACGGTGGAAGGAGCGGAGGATGTTGCCGAAAAAGGGCAAGAAATTACCGGCATGGGAGGGGGCGTTGGCAGGACGCCAGGCCTATGCTGAAATCGTCGCGGAGCTGTTGAGAAAGGAGCATGGCGACAGCCATCGTGCAGCGAAACAGATCATGCGCATGACAGGGGCCAGCGAGCGAACCGTGAAGCACTGGCTGTCTTCTAACCATGGACCAGACAACGTTTTTTTGCTGCGACTGATTGCAACGTCGCCAGTGATCCGGGCATTTGTACTGGGTGTGATGGAAATGGATGTTGCGGGCCGCCAATGGGGAGAGCCCATGCGATCACATTATCGTTCCGGGGCTCTAGGCGAACGTTCGACTATCGCTGGAGCAGGTCAATTCGCAGGAAATGACCCTATAAATGACCCTGAACGTGACCCTATAAATGACCCTATAACGGAGCCATTGAATCCGCGTCAGCGGTGGTTCTATGAGCGAGTCGCGGGCGGCATCCAGTCGACTGCCCATGACCTTGCGTCACATTGGGGTGTGAGCTCGAAAACTGCGCGGAGAGACATCGCTGTGCTGCGAGCGGCAGGACTCATGCATTTCTGTGGGGCTCGCCGTAACGGACGCTATATGAAGAGCAGGCTGTTGCCCTGAACCGCTAATGTGGCAGCCTGAACATGCCAGACTGCCACAGAATAGCTATGGCTTATGCCGGTGTTTGGTTGGATCAATCAGGCGATACTTTTGCCCCTTCGTTTCTGGAGGGGGCAATGGCTCGTTGCGGGTCACAGTTCGCTCAACACCAGTTCCGCCTCCGCGAGGTCCCGTCATTTCGTATTGACCGGATTTGGGAGCCTTCTGTCCTGGCTTGAAAAGCTTGTCAGACATAGGCCGCCTCCGTTGCGATGGCCGGCGGAATGTCTGCAAAACGCTTGCCGGTCGCGATTTCACTGATCCGACCTTGATTGAGATCGAAGTCAGCGGCGATACGGTGCTGGAAGTCGCCCTGTACGATTCGAGCCTTGATAATCGACACCTGCTTAGGTGTTAGTTTTGTGACGGTAGCCATATGGCACACTCCTTGGCGCAGTGAAAAAATTTGCCCTGGAGTCTGAAACGGTCTACCTCTTGAGTACCACCACAAGAGCGTCTCGAACTTCGGGGCAATTCTGGTTGGGGGCGCCAAGCCCCTCCAGAATATTGTGATAGCGGGGGCGCCTTGCCGGGAGCCCCCGCTTTAAATTTCAGACAGATTCCTCCATCAAAAGCGGACGAACCTCGTTCGCCCCTACGAATTGCGAGAGCAATCGATAGCTATGCTTGTCGTAGCGTATCCGTCCGGCGACTACTGCAGGATGTACATCTGCCTTCCGCGCCAATGACAAGACATTCGCAACATTTGGACTGATGCGAGCTGGGTGCTCATTCCATATTCCAGATGGAATAAGTGCCTCCTGCGCCCACTCATCTGCCTCATCTTCTCGAACGTCATCAGTCGCGTGATCTCGTTCACGTAGCTGCAAATCGTCGATGAAAACCTCGCCATTGCCGTTCTCAAAGTGACGGCCAAGGTGGGCGAGTTCGTGCAATAAGCAGAACCAAAAATTGTCGATCCGATCATATCGGATCGTCATTCCGACGACTGGCACCTTTTCGGCAGTCCAGAGTGCTGCGCCATCGAGATAGGTCTTCGGAAGATGGCTGGCGACGACGAGTGCAATGCCGTTTTGGGCGAGCTTTTCTTTCGCAAGCTTTGGTCCTTCGTCAAAGGAACTTAGGCGTGCGATCTCGCGCAAAAAACCTTGATTAATCGTGCCGCTGACATACTGCCCTTCGAGTCCGGTTGTCCTGGCTTTGGATAAGACGTGCAGGCACCAGGCCTGAAGTGCATGTATGTCGGTCTTCGCATTGGCACGTGCGCCGCCTTGGCGGAACAGTGCCTGTGGCAATGCAGCACTCCCGCCAGCGCGAGAGATTAGATCAAGCACAATTTCCTCGGTGCGATCTTTAAGGTCCGTGCACGCTTTGATCCAACCGCGCTTGGCCATCTCCTTAACTGGGAAACGGTCCAATTCGATCCCGGAGGGAGTGGCGGGTAAACCGCCATCTTCTCGGATTAGAACTTCCGCAGGAATCCCGAGATGCTCATGTAGCGCACGGATCATTTTCAGCGTCAGATCACGCTTGCCACTCAAAACTTCCGATGCCTTTGCGCGACTACCGAAAATTGGTGCGAGATCGCTCTGCGATTTACCCAATTGCTCCATACGAAATTTGATGGCTGAAATTGGATCAGGCGCATCCATCGGAAAGTGCTTGTCTTCGTAAAGTTCGATGAGCGTCGACAAAACATCCAGCTCATCGTCTTCGGTATCGGCGCGATCGCTATCCATCAGAAACGCGACACGCGCCAGAGCTGCGTCGTAGTCCTGCTCCGTCTTGATTGGTCGAATTCTGTGGTCGATCATCACACTACCTCCGCGTTTATCTGATCATACTCCTTGTGTGTTCCAATAAACCGAATGAAGCCTAGTCCCCTTTCGTATTCGAACTTGACGATCAGTCGGTATTTGTTTCCACAAATATTAAATACAACGCGCCCTCCTTTTAAAATGCTGGCGCTACGATATTTCTCTTTGATCTCCGCAGGCGTGGTCCAGCGAGCGGCACTGGCTTCGGCCCACCATGCATCAAGCTGGCCCTTGGCATCGGGAAAGCGAACTCCGAAATCCCTAAGCTGAGGCCGAGCTATGATCCGCATTGCCTGCGATCTAATACGATTCCATAAAAAGTCAATAGGTACATCGCTCCCTGTGCGGGATCATATGCGTTGCCTGTCCGATTGCCGGCGTGGGAAATTGATGTGCTCGCTCGGCAGAGCGCTTGAGCATGGGCTCGAACTTATACAGATCCTTGCGGAGATAGTTAGGCCCGAGTTCCTCTCCCTCCGCCATTATCCCATTGAAAATTATAGATTACCCTTTGAATGGGGCTCGAAATGGCGCAGTTCTGCGCCGTTTTTACAAGGCCGACCGAAGCGCAGAGACTGCCGATATCGGCAATTTCAGTCTC
>JACCDH011513854.1_pt1 | contig 22274 bp, 25 predicted proteins | sample 7442481 | NCBI WGS metagenome assembly JACCDH01 (sample SAMN15323433, study PRJNA562643) | freshwater metagenome | isolation source: river surface water | place: USA:Blue River Watershed | collected 2017-08-15
CGATTCCAGCGGCTTGTATCTGATGTGCGCGACTCATGGCGCGGTCTATGAGCCAGACACCGGCAAATGCGCCGGTGGCCCGTGTCGCGGTGGTCGGCTGCGTCCCGTGACCGTGATCGAGCGCGATCAAAAGATTTACTGGGAAACGGATGATTTTGTCCGTCCTGCCCGCGCATGAACAATATCAATTCCCTCCCGAGGTTGTGCGATGAATGATGATACGCCGGGCCATGGCGCCCCTGCTGATGAGAACAAGACGGTGCCTGAAGCGGGCGCGGCGGAGCCAGCGTCTGCGGCGGCAAAGATGAGCGATTCCCCTACATCCGCGCCGATGAAAGGCGACGCAGCGAACAGCAACGCAGCAAGCAACACCACATCAGCATCCGCCCAGCCCTACGCCGCGCTTGAGCAACTGGCCAGGGCGCTGCTGGAAGAGCAGCGTGCCAACCGGCGCTGGCGGGTCTTTTTCCGGTTCGCGACACTGATTCTGGTGTTCTTTGTGGTCTGGGCTGCTTTCGATCTGAAAGGCTCGGCCAAGCCGGCGAACACCCGACACACGGCGCTGGTGGAAATTGAAGGCGAGATCGATCTCGACAGCAGCACGGGGTCGGTCAATTCCATTCTTCCGGCATTGAATGATGCGTTCAGCGATGCGGCATCGGTCGGCATCATCCTCAGGATGAACAGCCCCGGCGGCAGTCCGGTGCAATCCGCGATCGTGAATGATGAGATCAACCGCTTGCGCAAGCTGCACCCGAACAAGCCGGTCTATGCGGTGGTCGAGGACATGTGTGCGTCCGGCTGCTATTACATTGCGGCCGCAGCAGACAAGATCTATGTCAGTCAGGCCAGCGTGGTCGGTTCGATCGGCGTGCTGATGAGCAGCTTCGGCTTCACCGGCCTGATGGACAAGCTCGGCATCGAACGACGCCTGATGACGGCCGGCGAGAACAAGGCACTGATGGATCCTTTCTCGCCGACCAGTGCGAAGCACAAGGAATTCACGCAGGCGATGCTGAAGGAAATTCATGAGCAGTTCATCACCGCCGTGCGCAACGGGCGCGGCACGCGGCTCAAGGATTCGCCGGAAATTTTCTCTGGCCTGTTCTGGACCGGTAACAGCGCGATTGCGCTGGGTCTGGCCGATGCGCTGGGCACCGTGGACAGCGTCGCGCGCGACGAGCTCAAGGCCGAGGATGTGATCGATTACACCGTGCGCGAAGGACTGTCGGACCGGGTGCTGAAGAAATTCGGTGCCGCGATCGGTGAGGGCGCTGCACGTGCGGTCGGCACGGAATGGATGAAGCCGCGCTGAGCGCGGCGATCACTGCGCAATCTCCAGGTCCGCAGGCAGGCGAACCGCCATCAGGCCAGCATCAGGAACACCGTCGGCTTCTTGCGGAAATCCGGCACCTGAGCTGAGGCCAGCGCCTGCTTCCATGCGGCCGCCGTTTGCGTGCGCACCGATTCGCCGGGCAGGGTCAGATCCGTCGCGATGCACACCAGCGTGCCGCCGGCACAGTGCGTGGCGATCGCCTCCAGCAGCGCCTCGTTGCGGTAGGGCGTTTCGATAAACATCTGGGTCTGTTTTTCCTGCCGCGAGCGCTGCTCCAGTTGTTTCAGCCGCTGCGCGCGCTGAGCGGCATCGGTGGGCAGATAGCCATGAAACGCAAAGCTCTGCCCGTTCAGTCCACTGGCCATCAGCGCCAGCAGCAGCGATGAGGGGCCGACCAGCGGCTTCACCGTAATTTGTTTCGCATGCGCCAGCCGCACCAGATCCGCGCCCGGATCCGCCACCGCCGGTACACCAGCCTCCGACAGCAAGCCCGCATCCCGGCCGGCCAGCAGCGGCGCCAGCAGCGCAGGGATATCGGCTGGCGGGGTGTTCACATTCAGCTCGCGTATCTCGATGTCCTGCATCACCTTGCTCAAAGGGTGAGTTTCACCGACGAGTTTCAGGAACGCTCTGGCGGTCTTCGCGTTCTCGGCAATGAAGTAGTCGAGGCGGGCGGTCTGCTCGCGCACCGGCGCGGGAATCACGCTGTCCAGCGCACCGGGGCCCAGTGCATTGGGAATCAGATAGAGCGTGCCTGTCATGGGCGCCTCAGAGAAAGAAGCGCACGCCCGCCGCGCGCAGCATGCGGGTCAGTGCAATCAGTGGCAGGCCGGTCAGCGCGCTCGGGTCATCGCTGCGGATCTGTTCGAGCAGCGCAATACCGAGACCTTCGTTTTTCGCGCTGCCAGCGCAATCGTAGGGCTGCTCTATGCGCAGATACGCATCCAGCTCGGCATCCGGCAGATCACGGAATCGCACGATTGTCTGCACGTTCTGCGTCTGTTCACGCGCTGCGCTGTCGGCATGATCGGCACGTCCGTCCAGCAGGCACAGCGCCGTGTGAAACACGACCTCGCGGCCGCGCATGGTTTGCAGCTGGGCGAGGGCGCGCGCATGATCGCCGGGCTTGCCGATGTGTTCACCATCGAGGGTCGCCACCTGATCGGAGCCAATGACCAGCGCCCCGGTATGGGCAGCGGCAACGGCCTCGGCTTTGGCGCGGGCCAGTCTCAGCGCGGTCTTTTCCGGCGCTTCTGACGGCAGCGGCGTCTCGTCAATATCGGGTGACACGACCTCGAACGGCAGTCGCAGCCGGGACAGGAGTTCTTTTCGGTAGGCTGAACCGGAGGCCAGAATCAGGCGAGGCGGGGAGGCTTGTTGCATGAAATGAAATGGGCGCTTGCCCGCGAGGGCAGTGCAGACGGAACGGGCGCGGAAAGCGTCGCCAACTGTCTGATTTATTTGGGATATCAACTAAACCCTGCTATCATAGCCGGTTTTCCGAGGCACTCAGCATCCATGAGCGCGCAGATCATCGACAGCTTTGCATTTTGCCGTTCCGCCGAGCGGGCTTCCGGCACGACGCCGGTTGCCGAATTTGAAAGACTGTGCGCGGATCTGGCGGAAACGGGCGGCGAGTTGCGCTGGTCGTTTCAGGGCGGACTGCATCCAGACGGCGACCCGCAGCTGGTGATGGAGGTCGCCGGCACGGTGAGGCTGGTGTGCCAGCGATGCATGGCGCCGTTCGACCATGGGCTGAACACGCGTTCCACGCTGGTGCTCGCCACCGACGAGGAACAGGCGGACGCCACCGAGGAGCGTCTGGACGACGACCGCATCGACGTGATCGTCGGTACCCAGGCGATGGACCTGCTCACGCTGGTGGAAGACGAGGCGCTGCTGTCGCTGCCCCAGTCGCCACGGCACGAGGTGTGCCCCGGGCCGGTGCAGACCGTCCGGGAAGACAAGGCCGAGTCGCCGTTTTCGGTGCTGAAAAGCCTGAAGTCCTAGCGCGCCGGCAGTTCAGGTTTTGCGGTAAGTTGCCAATCTGGTCAGGGTGTAGCAGCACAGCACCCTATGTTAAAATTTTGGATTCACTGGAATTACTGGTTTAGGAGCAAGTCATGGCTGTTCAACAGAACAAGAAAACCCCGTCGAAGCGCGGCATGCATCGTTCGCACTCTGCGCTGACCAATCCGCCGCTGGCCGTCGAGCCGACCACGGGTGAAACGCATCTGCGTCACCACATCAGCCCGAACGGCTTTTACCGTGGTCGCAAGGTCATTCAGACCAAGAACGACGAATAATTTGCTGGCTTTACCATCACGGCGTGAACAGTCGCAGACTGCCTTGCGCCGTTGTCGTATTCACGCCCACCCCGTCGTCATGCCCGCGCGCATGATTGGGCCATGCCGTTGATCGCCAGTAGCGCGACGGCGCGGCGCACGCTGCCACGAACATGACCACCACACTCTCCATCGACTGCATGGGCGGGGACCACGGACCTTCCGTGACCGTCCCGGCGTCCCTCGCCTTCCTCGACAGCGAACCCACCGCCGAACTGATCCTGGTCGGCCGGGAGCAGGCGGTGCGCGCCGAGCTGGACAAGCTCGGTGCGGCCAGTCATCCGCGCATCCGTGTCTGCCATGCCAGCGAAGTCGTCGAAATGGACGATCCGCTCGAGACGGCTCTGCGCCGCAAGAAAGATTCGTCGATGCGCGTGGCGATCATGCAGGTCAAGGAAGGACAGGCACAGGCCTGTGTCTCTGCCGGCAATACCGGTGCCCTGATGGCCGTGTCGCGTTATCTGCTCAAGACCATCGCCGGCGTGGACCGTCCGGCGATCTGCACCATCCTGCCCAACCAGAACGATGGCCCGACCTATGTGCTCGATCTCGGCGCGAACGTCGATTGCGAGCCACATCATCTGCATCAGTTCGCACTGATGGGCTCGGCACTGGTGTCTGCGGTCGAAGGCCATGCGCGACCGACGGTCGGCCTGCTGAACGTCGGCGAGGAAGACATCAAAGGCAATGAGCTGGTCAAGCAGACTGCGGTGTTGCTGCGCGCCGATCATGAGCGCGGACTGATCAATTTTTACGGCAATGTCGAGGGCAATGACATCTTCGAGGGCACGACCGACATCGTCGTCTGCGACGGATTTGTCGGCAATGTCACCCTGAAGGCCGCGGAAGGCCTGGGCCGCCTGATCAAGGGCGTGCTGGTCAGCGAGCTGAAAAAAGGCTGGATCAATATGCTGGGCGCGATGCTCGCGCGGCGCGCGCTGAAAAGGATCTCGCAACGTCTGAACCCCTCCCGCTACAATGGCGCCAGCCTGCTGGGCCTGCGCGGACTGGTCTTCAAGAGCCATGGCGGCGAGCATGCCTATGGATTCGAGTGGGCGATACGGCGTGCGTTCGAGGCGGCCCGTCATGACGTGCTGTCACGAATCGAGACCTCGATCGCTGAACTGATGCCGGCCACCGAAGTGCAGACTAGCGTCACTGAAAAATAAACCGAATGAGCATCTACACAACTATCGTGGGCACCGGCAGCTGCCTGCCCCCGCGACGCGTGAGCAACGATGAGCTGGCGATGACGCTGGCAGAAAAAGGGCTCGAGACCTCCGATGAGTGGATCGTCTCGCGCAGCGGCATCTCCGCGCGTCATTTCGCCGATCCCGGCGTGATGGCCAGCGATCTCGGATGCACGGCCGCGCAGCGCGCGCTCGAGATGGCCGGTCTGGTGCCGGACGACATCGACCTAATCATCCTCGCGACCTCCACGCCGGATTTCCTTGGTGGATTCCCCAGCACCGCCTGCGTCGTGCAGCGCAAGCTGGGCATCACCAATCGCTGTGCCGCACTGGATGTGCAGGCGGTGTGCAGCGGCTTCGTGTATGCGGTGTCGGTGGCTGACAGTTTCATTCGCTCCGGCATGCACAAGCGCGCGCTGGTGATCGGCGCGGAAGTGTTCTCCCGTATTCTGGATTTCAACGACCGCACGACCTGCGTGCTGTTCGGCGATGGCGCCGGTGCCGTCGTGCTCGCCGCGGCCGATGAGCCCGGCGTGCTGGCGACGCGCATGCATGCCGACGGCCGCCATACCGATATTCTGTGCGTTCCCGGCTCGGTCAGCTCGGGTGCGGTGGCGGGCAGTGCCTTCCTGCAGATGGACGGTCAGGCGGTGTTCAAGCTGGCGGTGTCCGTGCTCGAGGAAGTCGCCAATGAGGTGCTCGACGCAGCCGGCATGCAGTCCTCGCAAATCGACTGGCTCATCCCGCATCAGGCCAACATCCGCATCATGCAGGGCACTGCAAAAAAACTCGGCCTGCCGCTCGACAAAATGGTCGTTACGGTTGACCAGCATGGCAACACCTCGGCGGCATCGATACCGCTGGCGCTTGATGTGGCGGTGCGCGACGGACGCATCCGTCGCGGCCAGCACCTGATGATGGAAGGTGTCGGCGGCGGCTTCACCTGGGGCGCGGTGCTCGCGCGGTTCTGAGGGTCACCATCACCATCACCGTCACACCAAGCAGCAGCGCACGGCTCACTGATCAATCAACTCCTTTTCTTCCAAGCTCATGAACCCTATTGCATTCGTCTTTCCGGGACAGGGATCGCAGGCGATCGGCATGCTGAATGGATTTGCCGGCAATGCCGCCGTCGCCGATACGATCGCGGAAGCCTCCGACGCGCTCTCTCTCGATCTGGGCAAACTCATTGCTTAAGGTCCGAAGGAAGACCTCGATCTCACCACCAACACGCAGCCGGTCATGCTGGCCTCGGCCGTCGCGTTTTATCGCGCATGGATCGCCGCAGGCGGCACGCTGCCGGGTGTCGTCGCCGGCCACAGCCTCGGTGAATATTCGGCCCTGGTCGCTGCGGGCGTGATCGATTTCAAGGACGCCGTGCCGCTGGTGCGGTTTCGCGCGCAGGCCATGCAAGAGGCCGTGCCGGTCGGGCAGGGCGGTATGGCGGCGATTCTCGGCCTCTCGGATGACGACGTGCGCGCCGCGTGTGTCGAGGCAGCGCAGGGCGACGTGGTCGAGCCGGTCAATTTCAATGCGCCCGCGCAGGTCGTGATCGCCGGCCACAAGGCGGCGGTCGAGCGTGCCTGCGAAGCCGCGAAAGCAAAGGGCGCCAAGCGCGCCTTGCCCTTGCCGGTGTCCGCGCCGTTTCACTCGTCGCTGCTGAAGCCGGCCTCGGATCGCCTGCGCGATTATCTGGCCGGCATCCCCTTTCATGCGCCGGCCATTCCGCTGATTAACAACGTCGATGTCGCGATCGTGCAGGACACCGCAGCGATCAAGGATGCGCTGGTGCGTCAGGCTGCGAGCCCGGTGCGCTGGGTCGAGACCGTGCAGGCCATGAGCGCCCGTGGCGTGACCCGCGTGGTCGAATGCGGCCCCGGCAAGGTGCTGACCGGTCTGGTCAAGCGCATTCACGGCGAACTCGCGGCGGATTGCATCACCGATCAGGCATCGCTGGATTCGATACTGGAGGCATTGACATCATGAACCGACATTCCGGACTGGATAAACAGGTCGCCCTCGTGACCGGCGCATCGCGCGGCATCGGCCGTGCGATCGCGACCGAACTGGCAAAGCGCGGCGCGACCGTCGTTGGCACCGCCACCACCGAATCCGGTGCGGCTGCGATTACGGATTATCTGAACGCGGTACGCGCCGGTGCCGGACGCGGTGCGGTGCTGAACGTGAACGACGCCGCCGAATCGAATCAGCTGATCGAGACGATCAGCAAGGAACATGGCGGCCTGTCGATACTGGTGAATAACGCCGGCATCACGCAGGATCAGCTGGCGATGCGGATGAAGGATGACGAGTGGGATGCGGTGATTGCGACCAATCTCACCGCCGTCGCCCGCTTGTCGCGTGCCGTATTGCGCGGCATGATGAAAGCGAAATATGGCCGCATCATCAGCATTACCTCGGTGGTCGGTTCCGCCGGTAATCCGGGACAGATGAATTATGCGGCGGCAAAGGCCGGTGTGGCAGGCATGAGCCGCGCACTTGCGCGCGAGATCGGCAGCCGCAATATCACGGTCAATTGTGTCGCGCCCGGTTTCATCGATACCGACATGACCAAGGCACTCAATGAGCAGCAGGTCGCTGCCTTGCTGCAGCAGATTCCGGCCGGTCGTTTCGGCATGCCGGAAGACGTTGCGGCAGCTGTTGCGTTCCTGGCATCCGACGAGGCCGGCTACATCACCGGCACCACGCTGCATGTGAACGGTGGTATGTACATGAGTGGCGGATAATCCCGAAAATTAAAGGTTTTTCTGGGGTTTTGCCATCACGATACTGTTAGTAAAAGCAAAAGCTGAAAAGCGAGTTTCACCGCGCAAACCTGATAAAATGCGCGCACTTTATGTAACCCATCCTTTGGAGGAACAAGATGTCTGACATCGAATCCCGCGTCAAAAAGATCGTCGCTGAGCAGCTCGGCGTCGCCGAAGCCGACATCAAGAACGAATCTTCTTTTGTCGACGACCTCGGTGCCGATTCTCTGGATACCGTCGAGCTGGTCATGGCGCTCGAAGACGAATTCGAAATGGAAATCCCTGACGAGCAGGCCGAGAAGATCACCACGGTCCAGCAGGCGATCGATTATGCAAAGGCCAACGTCAAGGCCTGATGCCATTGCAGCAGTACTTGTTGTTTAGTTATTCCAGGAGCAAGGTTTGAGCCGGTCAAAGCAACGTCGTGTCGTCGTCACTGGATTGGGATGCGTTTCACCTGTCGGCAACACGGTGGCAGCAGCATGGGACGCGCTACTTGCCGGACAGTCCGGCATCGCAACCATTACCCGGTTTGACGCCAGCCCGTTCTCCACGCACTTCGCGGGAGAGGTCAAAGGTTTCAATGTCGAGGATTACATCCCCGGCAAGGAAGCCCGCCATATGGATACCTTCATCCACTATGGTCTTGCAGCGGGCATGCAGGCGTTTCAGGACAGCGGTCTGGTCGTGACCGAGCAGAACGCCGAGCGTATCGGCGTCATCGTCGGTTCCGGCATCGGTGGCCTGCCAATGATCGAGGAAACTCACGCCGAGCTCACCAATCGCGGCCCGCGCCGCATCAGCCCGTTCTTTGTGCCGGCATCGATCATCAACATGATCTCCGGTCATCTGTCGATCAAGTACGGCCTCAAGGGGCCGAACATCGCGATCGTCACCGCATGCACCACCGGCCTGCATTGCATTGGCGAGGCGGGTCGCATGATCGAATACGGCGACGCCGACGTGATCATTGCCGGCGGCGCCGAGTCCACGATTTCTCCGCTGGGTCTGGGCGGCTTTGCCGCTGCGCGTGCACTGTCCTCGCGCAATGAGGATCCCGCGACCGCGTCCCGTCCGTGGGACAAGGACCGCGACGGTTTCGTGCTCGGTGAAGGCGCCGGCGTGATGGTGCTGGAAGAATACGAACACGCGAAAGCCCGTGGCGCGAAGATCTATGCCGAGCTGCTGGGCTTTGGCATGAGCGCCGACGCGCATCACATGACCGCGCCGCTCGAAGACGGTGATGGCGCGCGCCGCTGCATGGTGGCCGCGATGCGCAATGCCGGCATCAATGCCGATCAGGTGAATTACGTGAATGCGCACGGCACCTCGACCCCGCTGGGCGATGTCGCCGAGACCGTCGCGATCAAGCGCGCACTGGGCGACCATGCGAAGCAGGTCGTGGTCAATTCCACCAAGTCCATGACCGGTCACCTGCTCGGTGGCGCAGGCGGACTGGAATCCGTGTTCACGGTGCTGGCGGTGCATCATCAGAAGTCGCCGCCGACGATCAACATCTTCAATCAGGATCCCGCGTGCGATCTCGATTACTGTGCGAATGCGGCGCGCGACATGAAGATCGATATCGCCGTGAAAAATTCTTTCGGCTTCGGCGGCACCAACGGCACGCTGGTCTTCGCCAGGGCCTGACCGGTCAGCCCCCGGGCTGTTCTCCCTCGGGTTCTTCCCACCTTCTCTGCACTGATCCGTGGCGATGAGCATCGCCACGACAGTGACTATCCGCCCCTCGCGCCGGCTGCAGCTTCTGATGCTGCTGATGATGATCGCACTCGTGGTGGTCGGCCTTCAGCTGTTGCGCCTGCCTGCCGCCGGCGAACGCCTTGTGCTGCATCAGCTGCTCTCGGTGGTTTGCGGGGCGGCAGCCTTGCTGCTCTTTTCAGCGGCCCGACGACTATCGAAAGTAGTCGTTATTGATATATCCGGACTTGGCGTCATTCGCTTGCACCACACTGGGCGGGTCGCTGATGCCACACCGGTTTCCGTCTCGGATCACCAACACAGCGATGCAGTAGTTCAACTGATGAAGGACTCGACGCTGTGGTCATCCCTGTTGCTGCTCCGACTGCGCTCAGCGACGGGTCGGGTATTCGTGGTACCTGTCCTGCCCGACGCCGTCTGCGCAGACGCATTCCGTTCCCTCTCTCTGGCCTGCCGGTGGATTGCCACACAGGCCGCCTCCGATCCTCTTCAGCGACCCGGCCCGCGACACGACTGACAAAGAAACCTTCCCGTCGGTTGAACTTTTTAAATTTCATCAAGTCAACAACAAGGGAGGCGCTGGCTCAACAGGCCGCTTTAGACAGATCAGCATCTGGCGTCTATCCCGGCGTTGTGCGCGTGCGAGGAACAGGGGATTGACGACAGAACGCGATATAGATCAACTTCTGGTTGATCGCGTCCAGCATGGTGACAAGAGGGCGTTCGAACTGCTGGTATCGAAATACCAGCGCAAACTGATGCGACTGGTGTCGCGCCTCGTGCGTGATCAGGCCGAGGCAGAGGATGTTGTCCAGGAAGCCTTCATCAAGGCGTACCGGGCGCTGCCGCAGTTTCGGGGCGATTCCGCTTTCTACACCTGGCTATACCGGATCGGTATCAACACGGCGAAGAACTATCTTGTCACGCAAGGCCGGCGCGCGCCCACCTCGACCGAGGCCGACGCTGAAGAAGCGGAAACTTTTGATGACGGAGAGCATCTAAGGGACATCAACACTCCCGAGGCCATGCTGCCCACCAAGCAGATCGCCGAGACCGTGAACGTGGCCATGGAGGCATTGCCGGAAGAGTTGAGGATGGCCATCACCTTGCGTGAGATCGAGGGCCTGAGCTACGACGAGATTGCCGAGGCCATGGGGTGCCCGATAGGCACGGTTCGCAGCCGGATTTTCCGTGCGCGCGAGGCGATCGCAGAGAAGCTCCGACCTTTGCTCGATACGACCATCGACAAGCGCTGGTGATGCACACTGGGTTACCGGCAGGTTTGAACTGCATGAAGAAGTGAACGTGAAGGGCAGGGAGCATCATGAACAACGACCAGCAAGTCCGCCAGCAAATTTCCGAGCTCGCGGACGGAGAACTCGACCCGCCGCAGCTGCGGTGTCTGCTTGATGAATTGCGCAAGCCGGCGCACAGGGCAGACTGGGATCTCTACCATCACATCGGCGACACGCTGCGCAGCGAGCCGATGGCACGCGACCTGAGCGCAGATTTCTCCCGGCGCTTTGCCGAGCGCCTCGCGGCCGAGCCGACGCTGATGGCGCCGGCGAGCCGCAAGCCCGCAGGTGGGCTGCGTGGCTGGGGCGCGGCACTCGCCGCAGTGGCGGCCGGCGCAACCGGGTTTGCACTGTCGCCGGCGGTGTTTCATTCGGCTGGTGATGAGCGCGATGCCGGACCCTCGTTCGCGTCGTCCTCACTCGCGTCTTCCTCAATCGCAAGTGGCGCAGACACCAGTGGACGTGACACGTCCGTTCGTCGCGAGAAGGCCGTGCTGCCGGCCAGCGGTGAAGGCTCCGAATACATTCTCATGCACGTGAGCGCGAATCCCTCGCTGTACGGCGCACCGGCACTTGCACGATCCGCTGCACTGGGCAGCACGGAAGATCAGTAAGCGCATGCGGCGCGGGCGGCTCCTCGGGCAGGCTGCGCTGCTGCCATGGCTCCTGCTTGCGTTCCTGCTGGCGCTTTCAGGACTGGCCGGCGCACGCGAGACAGCCGTCACCGGCGAGGAGCAAGCCGCTCGTCTGCTGGAGCGTGCCCGCGCTGCCGCGCTGCGGCTCGATTACACCGGCACCATCATTCACTACCAGGGCCCTGGCCTGCAGACCACGCGCATCGCGCACACCCTTGAACAGGGGGGCGGTGTCGAGCGCGTGCAGTGGCTGGATGGCCCCGCGCGTGATTATCTGCGCAGGGACACGAGGATCACCTGGTACCTGCCGCAAGAGCGGCGCGTCGTGCATGATCATGTGGCCGGCATGCGCAGCTTTCCGGCCTTGTCGTTCGCCAGCGCGCGCGAACTGCTGCGGCACTACCAGGCCAGCGTGCTGCCGTCCGAACGTGTGTCGGGTCGCAGCGCCGAACTCCTGCAGCTGCAGCCGGCCGACGAGCTGCGTTACGGTTATCGCTTCTGGTTCGATACGGCCACCGGGCTCCTGCTCAGGGCGCAGCGCATCAGCGAGAACGGACAGGTGGTCGCCCAGACCAGCTTCAGCCAGCTGGCGGTCGGCCGCAAGGCCGTCGAGCGCCTGCGCTGGCCCCGGCATGACACACGCGGCTGGCAGACAGAGCGAGCGATGCATGGCGAGGCCGACGCATCGGGCTGGTCGTATCGTCTGCCGGACGGCTTTCGACAAGTCGCATCACTGCGCCGGATCATCGGCAGCACGCAGGGCGGCACCGGTTCGCCGCGCGACGTGGTGCAGCTGGTCTGCTCCGATGGTCTGGCCGGTGTATCCATCTTCATCGAGCCCTGGTCGGCCTCGCGCAGCGCCCAGCCGCTGCAGCAGGGAGCGGTGAATATGGTGGGCAAGCGGGTCGGAAGGTTTTGGCTTACCATTGTTGGCGAAGTCCCCATGGCGGCCACCCGGCAGATCGCCGACAGCCTTGAATTCACTGCCCCCGCACTCAAATAAGAGCTCATGAAAAATTCTCGAAGCCTCCCCCGCAGCCTGTCCGCTGCCTTCCTGTCGGCCGCTGCATTCCTGTTTGTGCCGGCGGGCCTGAGCCTGATGACACCTTCTGCCACAGCGGCCGCCGTCCTGCCGGATTTCACGGATCTGGTCGACAAGGTCGGCCCGGCCGTCGTCAACATCCGCACGACCGAGCGCTCCAAGTCCATGCAGCAGGGGCAGGGCGGCGAGGATGAAGAGATGCAGGAATTCTTACGTCGTTTCTTCGGCCAGCCTCCCGGCCAGCGTCCGCAGCCATCGCCGCGCGGTCGTCGCGCGCCGAATGGCAATGGCAGCGCCGATGAGCAGCAGCAGGTGCCGCGCGGCGTGGGCTCGGGCTTCATCATCTCTGCCGATGGCTTTGTGCTGACCAATGCGCACGTGGTCGAGGGCGCGGATGAAGTGTTCGTCACGCTGACCGACAAGCGCGAGTTCAAGGCCAAGATCATCGGCTCGGATCGCCGCACCGATGTCGCACTGGTCAAGATCGATGGCAGCAATCTGCCGCGACTGACCATGGGCGACTCCAGCAAGCTGCGTGTCGGCGAGTGGGTGATCGCGATCGGCTCGCCGTTCGGCCTCGAGAACACCGTCACTGCCGGCATCGTGTCGGCCAATTCGCGTGATACCGGCGATTACCTGCCGTTGATCCAGACCGATGTGGCGGTCAATCCGGGCAACTCCGGCGGCCCGCTGATCAATATGCGCGGCGAGGTCGTCGGTATCAACTCGCAGATCTACAGCCGCTCGGGTGGCTACATGGGCATTTCGTTTGCGGTGCCGATCGCCGAGGCGATCCGTGTCTCCGAACAGCTCAAGACCATCGGACGCGTCGTGCGCGGCCGCATCGGCGTGCAGATCGGTGAAGTGACCAAGGAAGTCGCTGAATCGCTCGGCCTGCCGCGTGCGCAGGGTGCGCTGGTCGCGCGTGTCGAGCCTGCCAGCCCGGCAGAGAAGGCCGGTATCGAGGCGGGCGACATCATCACCAGCTTCAATGGCACCACGATCGAGAAATCCGGCGATCTGCCACGACTGGTCGGCAACACCAAGCCCAACACGAAATCCACGATCACCGTGCTGCGCAAGGGCACCAAGCGTGACCTGCAGGTGACCGTCGCCGAGATGGAAGCGGAGCAGACCGCCAAGAAGGAAGAGAAAAAGCAGAAGCAGGAACAGACCGTGAATGCGCTGGGTCTGGCGGTTGCTGATCTCACCGAAGCGCAGAAGCGCGAGCTGAAGCTTGATGGCGGCGTGATCGTCGAGCTGGCCGATGGCCCCGCCGGCCGTGTCGGCATGCAGCCGGGCGACGTGATCGTCCGACTGAACAACACCGACATCAAGGATGCGAAGCAATTCAACGCACTGGTGGCCAAGCTCGATCCGAAGAAGAACGCGCTGCTGCTGGTGCGTCGCGGCGAGTCTTCCCAGTTCGTTCCCTTGCGCCCGGCGCAGCCTTAAGCCGCCCCGAGCCGTCCCGAGCAGTCTTCGTCCCGTTCGCAGGTGCCCTCCCGTCGCTGGTGACGGAGGGGCCTGCCGGGCCGGGCCGGCCTCTGCGACGCAGCCTCAGCGAAAAGCCAGGTTTTTCAACGGCTTGCGGCGATTATCACCACTATTCGCCGCAAATAATGCGGTGAATGGCTTGACGCTGCGGTGCTCGTGGCTCATTATCTCCGCATGAAAAGCGGAGATATGCACTACCTCTGGGAACTCCCCGACTGGCCGCGCTGGGTCTATGACCGTCAGCGACTCACGCCTTTGCTCGCGCAGGTGCATCGCGCGCACGGACATCTTCTCGGGCGCATGGTGGATGTCGGCATGGGTTTGCGCGATGAGGCCACCTTGCGAGCGCTGACCGAGGAAGTGCTCCGCACCAGCGAAATCGAAGGGGAAAAACTCGACACCGCCTCCGTGCGTTCGTCCATCGCGCGGCGTCTGGGCGTCGATATCGGTGCACTCGCCCCCTCGGATCGCCATGCGGAGGGTGTCGTCGACATGATCCTCGATGCGACGCAGCAGCACGACACACCGCTGACCGTGGATCGTTTGTTCGGCTGGCATGCGGCGCTATTCCCCACCGGCTACAGCGGCATGAACAAGCTCCGGGTCGGTGCGTGGCGGGACGACAGGGAAGGTCCGATGCAGGTGGTGTCCGGCCCCGTGCATCGGCATCAGGTGCATTACGAGGCCCCGCCGGCCCACCGGCTCGACGCCGAGGTCCAAGAATTTTTAGGGTGGTTCAACACCGACTGTCAGGATGATCCTGTGATCAAAGCCGGACTGGCGCACCTGTGGTTCGTGACCATTCATCCTTTTGATGATGGCAATGGACGCATCGCCAGAGCGATTGGCGATATGGCGCTGGCGCGTGCGGAGCACTCGTCCCAGCGCTACTACAGTCTCTCTGCGCAAATCCAGCGGGAGCGCAAGGATTACTACCGGCTGCTGGAGACGACTCAGAAGGGATCGATGGAAGTCACCGAGTGGCTGGACTGGTTTCTCTGCTGTCTGCTGCGAGCACTGCATCATGCGGATCAGACCTTGTCGTCTGTGCTGATGAAGTCCCGTTTCTGGCAGCAGTGGGCCGGCATACCGATGAATAGTCGTCAGATAAAACTTCTGAACCAGCTGCTGGATGGCTTTGAGGGCAAACTCACCAGCAGCAAATGGGCAGCGATTGGCAAATGCTCTCAGGACACCGCGCTTCGTGATATCGCCGAGCTGCTCGAGCGGGGCGTGCTGACACGATCTGACGCCAGTGGCCGCAGCACCAGCTATGAGCTGGCACCGCTTGTCTGATCCCGGAGTTATCTGTCATGGTTCTCTTCACCCTCTATTCCCGCAGCTACTGCCATCTGTGCGAGGACATGCTGCTGGCGCTGCGGGCGATGGCCGGGGATCAGGTGCCGGTCGAGGTGATCGACATCGATGCGCAGGGCCATGAGGATCTGCTGGCCCGTTTCGACGAACTGGTGCCCGTGCTGATCGGAAGGCGCGACGGACAGCCCGAGCAGCAGCTTTGCCATTATTTCCTGGATGAAAACTCTGTCCGGGCTTTTCTGTCGGCTGCCGGATGACCGCCGCATGACCGCCGGACGACTGCCTGAGCGCTGTCCGGCATACCGGCGCACGGACGGCGGCGGCTGACGCCCCCCTAAATCCGGTAAAATGCGGGGTCTGAACAGCTTTCCAATCAAGGCGCTCGCTTGGGGAACCGCCCCGCTCAGAGCGCTTTTTTTGTACCCGCCGCACGAATGCAAAACATTAGAAACTTTTCAATCATTGCCCACATCGATCACGGCAAGTCCACGCTGGCTGATCGCATCATCCAGATCTGCGGTGGCCTGTCCGACCGCGAGATGGAGGCGCAGGTGCTCGATTCGATGGATCTCGAGCGCGAGCGCGGCATCACCATCAAGGCACAGACTGCCGCGCTGCAGTACAAGGCGCGCGACGGGCAGGTGTACAACCTGAACCTGATCGATACCCCCGGCCATGTGGACTTCAGCTATGAAGTCAGCCGTTCGCTGTCCGCATGCGAGGGCGCGCTGCTGGTGGTCGATGCCTCGCAGGGCGTCGAGGCGCAGACCGTCGCCAACTGCTACACCGCGCTGGATCTGGGTGTCGAGGTCGTGCCGGTGCTGAACAAGATCGACCTGCCTTCGGCCGACCCGGACAATGCGATCGGCGAGATCGAGGACGTGATCGGCATCGAGGCCACTGATGCCGTGCATTGCTCGGCCAAGACCGGGCTGGGCGTGGAAGACGTGCTCGAATCCCTGATTGCCAAGGTGCCGCCGCCCAAGGGCGATCCGGACGCGCCGCTGCAGGCGCTGATCGTCGATTCCTGGTTCGACAACTACGTCGGTGTGGTGATGCTGGTGCGCGTGATGAACGGCACGCTGCGTCCGAAAGAAAAAATTCTGCTGATGGCCACCGGCGCGCAGCACCTCGTCGAGAGCGTCGGTGTGTTCACGCCCAAGTCGTTGGCGCGCGATTCGCTGTCGGCCGGGCAGGTGGGCTTCATCATCGCCGGCATCAAGGAACTGAAAGCCGCGAAGGTCGGCGACACCATCACGCTGGCCGCCAAGCCGGCGCCGGCGCCGCTGCCGGGCTTCAAGGAAGTGCAGCCTCAGGTATTTGCCGGTCTGTTTCCCGTCGAGGCCAATCAGTACGATGCGCTGCGCGATTCACTCGAGAAGCTCAAGCTAAATGACGCCGCGCTGATGTACGAGCCGGAAGTCTCGCAGGCGCTGGGCTTCGGCTTCCGCTGCGGCTTCCTTGGCCTTCTGCACATGGAGATCGTGCAGGAGCGACTGGAGCGCGAATTCGGGATGGACCTGATCACCACCGCGCCGACCGTGATCTATGAAGTGCAGATGCGCGATGGCACGACCATCATGGTCGACAACCCGTCCAAGATGCCGGAGCCGTCGAAGATCGACGATATCCGCGAGCCCATCGTCACGGTCAATCTGTACATGCCGCAGGAGTATGTAGGATCCGTGATCACGCTCTGCACGCAGAAGCGCGGCATCCAGACGAACATGTCCTATCACGGCAAGCAGGTGCAGCTGACGTATGAAATTCCGATGGGCGAAGTCGTGCTCGACTTCTTCGATCGCCTGAAATCCATCTCGCGCGGCTATGCATCGATGGACTACGAGTTCAAGGAATATCGCTCGTCGGATGTGGTGAAGGTGGACATGCTGATCAATGGTGACAAGGTCGATGCGCTGGCCATCATCGTGCACCGATCGAACGCGCCTTTCCGTGGCCGTGCCGTGGCCGCCAAGATGCGCGAGCTGATACCGCGCCAGATGTTCGATGTCGCGATTCAGGCGGCGATCGGCTCGAACATCATCTCGCGCGAGAACGTCAAGGCCCTGCGCAAGAACGTGCTGGCGAAGTGCTACGGCGGCGACATCACCCGCAAGCGCAAGCTGCTCGAGAAGCAAAAGGCCGGCAAGAAACGCATGAAACAGGTCGGCTCGGTCGAGATTCCACAGGAAGCCTTCCTCGCCATCCTGCAGGTGGAAGAAAAATAAGCCCGACCTGTCCCGATCAATTTTCAAGACGCAACCATGACCCTGCAATCCATCCTCGGCAACTTCGCGCTCATTCTGTTCCTGCTCACACTGGGCACCGGCCTCGTCTGGTCGCTGGACCGTTTTTATCTCGCGCCGCTGCGCCGGCGTGAGGCGGACAATGCGCTTGCCGAATTCGATGCACGCAGTGCGAGGCTGGTCGAGAACGGCGTCAAGCCCGACCCGGTGGCACGCGCCGAGCTGGTCGCGCGCCTGGAACGCCAGCCGACCTGGATCGCTTATACGGGCAGCTTCTTTCCAGTCATCGCCGCGGTGTTTCTTTTCAGATCGTTTCTGTTTGAGCCGTTCAAGATTCCTTCCAGTTCCATGGTGCCGACCTTGCAGATCGGTGACCTAATATTGGTCAACAAGTTCACCTATGGCATAAGACTGCCGATTGTTAATAAAAAAGTCGTTTCCATTAACAATCCTAAACGCGGCGATGTGATGGTGTTTAAATTCCCGAAGGATCCTTCACTCGACTACATCAAGCGGGTGGTTGGAATACCGGGAGATAAAGTCGTGTACAAAAACAAGCGTCTGACCGTCAACGGACAGGAACTGGCCTATGACAAGCTGCCGGACTATCTGGATGAAGAGCGGCTCAGCTATTACAGCCATTACCGCGAGAATCTCAGTGGTACGCCTCATGAGATCCTGAACGACGACCGCATACCCGGTTACGTCGCCAGCCCCGACGCCTTTCCCCAGCATGAACTTTGCCGCTACAACCTCGAAGGTTTCGAGTGCACCGTGCCGGCTGGACATTACCTGATGATGGGCGATAATCGAGACAACAGTCTGGATTCCCGCTATTGGGGTTTTGTCCCCGATGAGAATATTGTCGGAAAGGCATTTTTTGTCTGGATGAATCTGGGCAACCTCAAGCGCATCGGAAGCTTCCAGTGATGTCAGCCGTCTGGAGCGATTTCACGGAGCGACGGTCAGACCCGGACATTCAGGGCTTTTCGCTGATTGGTCTGCTATGCACGCTGACCGTCTTTGGCGTGGCGGGCGTGCTGTTCGTCAGGGCGGGCCCGAGTATTTTCGAGTACTGGGCGATAGAAAAAGCGGTCAAGGCCGCATCGGCCATGTCCGGCACACCGGCCGAAGTGCGGGTCGCATACGAGCGGCTGGCGTCTGTTGGTTATATCGATGCGGTGCAGGCGAAAGACCTGAAGATCGAGGGATCAGGCGATGCGATGACAGTCAGCTTCGCCTATGAGAAACGAATACCTCTGGCCGGTCCGGCAAGCCTCGTGATCTCGTATCAGGGATCGACTGCCGGCGATGCTGCGGTGAAGACCGCCAACTGACCACGGTGCTGCAGATGGATATCGATGTATTGCAAAGCCGGCTGGGCCACAGCTTTCACAATGCCGCGTTGCTGCAGCAGGCGCTCACGCATCGCAGCCATAGCAGCCTGCATAACGAACGTCTGGAATTCCTTGGCGATTCCGTGCTCAACTGCGTGATCGCGTCACTGCTGTTCGACCGTTACAGCACGATCGACGAGGGTGATCTGTCGCGGCTGCGTGCCAATCTCGTCAAACAGCAATCGCTATATGAAATTGCGCAGCGGCTCGAGCTCTCGCAGTGTCTGCGGCTGGGCGAGGGTGAACTGAAATCCGGCGGTTTCCGCCGCCCGTCGATTCTGGCGGACACGCTGGAGGCCTTGTTCGGTGCGATCTATCTGGATGCCGGCTTTGATGCCGCGCATCAGGTCATCAGCACCCTGTACGAGCCCGTGCTCGAGACCGTCGATCCGCGCACGCTGGGCAAGGACGCAAAGACGCTGCTGCAGGAGTACCTGCAGGGCAAGAAGATCCCGCTGCCTACCTACAACGTCGTGGCGACCCACGGCGCTGCGCACAATCAGGAGTTCGAAGTCGAGTGCCTTGTGCCCAAGCTGGACATCCAGGTCTTTGGCACCGGCGGCAGCCGTCGTGCAGGCGAGCAGGCCGCCGCCCGGCTCGCGCTCGACGCCGTGCAGGAAGCGCTGGTGCGCGCACCAGCAGCGCCGCGCAAGACACGTCAACGCACCACCCAGCTCAAGCTCGCCGGTATCGCGACCTTTCAGCCGGATGCGCCCGAACCGTCGAAGGCCAAACCAGCGCGCGCCGAGAAATCGGACAAGGCTCAGAAAGTGGATAAAGGCGACAAGTCTGACAAGGCGGACAAGACAGACAAAGCCGCCGCGCACGGCAAGCCCGCGCGCATGTCTGTCTCGCGCGATCAGGATGACCTGCTGCCTGACGCAGATGACCCGGGTTCCGACCCCGGTCCGGACAACAACCGCAGCACACCGGCATGACAGAGACCACGACCGCCGCAGATTTTCGTTGCGGCTATATCGCCATCGTCGGACGGCCCAATGTGGGCAAGTCCACGCTGATGAACAAGCTGATCGGTGCCAAGGTGAGCATCACCTCGCGCAAGGCGCAGACCACGCGTCACCGCATCACCGGCATCCAGACGCGGGCGGATGCGCAGTTCATTTACGTGGACACGCCCGGATTCCAGACCCGGCACAATAATGCGCTGAATAAAACGCTGAATCGCACCGTCAGCCATACGCTGACCGCAGCGGATGTCGTGCTTTTCATTGTCGAGGCCGGTCACTGGAGCGAGGCCGACGCCAAAGTGCTCGAGCTGCTGCCGACGAATTGTCCGGTCATCCTCGTGATCAACAAATCCGACAAGCTGAAAGACAAGGCCGCGCTGATGAATTACGCGCAGAGCGTTGCGGCGAAGCGTGATTTTGCGGCGATCGTTCCTGTCTCTGCGCGGCAGGGTTTCCAGCTCGACCGGCTGGAGGCGGAGATACGCGGCCATCTGCCGCAGGGTGAGCCGGTGTTTGGCGAAGATGACATCACCGACCGAAGCGAGCGTTTTCTCGCTGCCGAGATCGTGCGCGAGAAAGTCTTTCGTTTCGTGGGCGATGAGCTGCCCTACACCAGTACCGTCGTGATCGAAAAATTCGAGCAGGAAGGCCGGCTGCGCCGCGTGTTTGCCGCGATCCTGGTCGGCCGTGATGCGCACAAGGCGATGCTGATCGGGCAGAAGGGTGAACGCCTGAAGGAAATCTCCACTCAGTCGCGGCTGGACATGGAAAAGCTGTTCGACGGCCCGGTCTATCTCGAAATCTGGGTCAAGGTGAAATCCGGCTGGGCAGACAATGAAGCCGGCCTGCGCGCCTACGGCTACGAGTAATGCGCTGATGAGGCTGCCGCGATGAACGCTCCCGACAGGCCCGCTATCCTCACCGAGTCCCCGGCCGCGCCGCGCCGTGCGACCGGCCGCAGCACGCGCGCGCGCAGCACCGAGCGTGAGCATCGTATCGTCAGCCAGCCCGCGTTCGTGCTGCACAGTTATCCGTACAAGGAAACCAGTCTGATCGTCGAGGTCTTTGCGCGCGACTTCGGACGTGTGCCACTGATTGCCAAAGGCGCGAAGCGGCCGCATTCGCAACTGCGCGGCGTGCTGCAGACCTTCCAGCCGCTGCAACTGGGCTGGATCGGTAAATCCGAGGTGCGCACCCTGACCACTGCCGAGTGGGTGGGTGGCCTGCTGCCGCTCGAACGTTCGGCGCTGCTGTGCGGTTTTTACCTGAATGAATTGCTGGTCAAGCTGCTCGCGCGCGATGATCCGCATCCCGCGCTGTTCGATCACTATGTGTCGGCACTGAACCAGCTCGCACATGATGAGCCGGCGCCCATCGTGCTGCGGCAATTTGAGCTGGCGCTGCTGAAAGAGACCGGCGTGGCCGGCAGCATCGCCCGCCTCGCCGCGACGGATGAACCGGTCGATCCCGATCTGCTGTACGTGATCGATCCCGAGCGCGGCCCGCGTGAGGCGATGGCCAGCGACACCGCGCCTGTCGTCAGCGGCAAGACCCTGCTCGACATGGAAGCCGGCGACTATGCCGATGCGAACACCCAGCAACAAAGCAAGTTCCTGATGCGCCATCTGTTGTCGCACCACCTGAACGGCGCGCCGCTGAATACCCGGCAGATCCTGATCGACCTGCTGCACCTATGATCCTCGTCCACCGAAAAGAAAACTCATGAGCTTCATTCAGCCCCAGGGCCAGGTCATCGACCTCGGCGTCAATATCGACCACGTGGCCACGCTGCGCAATGCGCGCGGCACCGTCTATCCCGATCCGGTGGAGGCGGCGCGGCTGGCCGAGCAGGCCGGCGCGGATGCGATCACGCTGCACCTGCGCGAAGACCGCCGGCATATCCGCGATGCCGACGTCGAGGCGATTCGCCCGATGCTGACTACGCGCATGAACCTCGAGTCTGCGGTGACCGAGGAAATGATCGAGATCGCCTGCCGGATCCGGCCTCAGGATGTCTGCCTCGTGCCGGAGCGCCGCAATGAGGTCACCACCGAGGGTGGTCTGGACGTGATCGGCCATTTCGATGAGGTGCGCGCTGCGGTTGACCGACTTGCACGGCATGACATTCGCGTCTCGCTGTTCATCGATGCCGATGATGAGCAGATCAAGGCCGCCGCCGAGGCCGGCGCGCCCGTGATCGAGCTGCACACGGGCCGCTATGCCGATACCGAGGGCGATGAGCAGCACAAAGAATACGAGCGCATCCTGCGTGCGGTGGCTACCGGTGTCCGGCAGGGGCTGAAGGTCAATGCCGGTCACGGGCTGCACTACACCAATGTGCAGGCGATCGCTGCGATCCCCGATATCGCCGAACTCAACATCGGACATGCGATCGTCGCGCATGCGGTGTTCGTGGGCTGGGCCAATGCGGTGCGCGAGATGAAGGCCATCATGGTCCGCGCGCGCGTGCAGGGGATGAAGGGCATGAAGCGTATCCCGGACGTGAAGGGATAAGGCCG
>JACCDH011170515.1_pt1 | contig 22273 bp, 20 predicted proteins | sample 7442481 | NCBI WGS metagenome assembly JACCDH01 (sample SAMN15323433, study PRJNA562643) | freshwater metagenome | isolation source: river surface water | place: USA:Blue River Watershed | collected 2017-08-15
AGGCACAGTTGTCGCTGTTGGCCCAGGTCGTTTTGATGACGGCGCTCGCGTACCTATGGATGTAAAGGTCGGCGATGTCGTTCTCTACAGCAAGTACGGCGGAACAGAAGTTAAGTACAACAACGAGGAGTACCTCGTCCTATCTGCTCGCGACATTCTCGCGATAATCGAGAAGTAATCCATGGGCAAAATGTTGGAATTCGACGAGCACGCTCGTCGCGCAATGGAACGTGGTGTCAACCAACTCGCTGACACCGTCAAGGTAACGCTCGGCCCTAAGGGACGTAACGTCGTTATCGCAAAATCATTTGGTGCACCAACTATTACTAACGATGGTGTCACTATCGCTAAAGAGATTGAACTCTCTGATCCTATTGAAAACATGGGAGCGCAGCTTGTAAAGGAAGTAGCTACCAAGACCAACGATGTCGCTGGTGATGGAACTACAACTGCAACAGTTCTTGCGCAAGCAATGGTTAAGGAAGGTCTTCGTAACCTCGCAGCCGGCGCACAACCAATGGATCTCAAGCAGGGTATCGAAGCAGCTGTTGAAGCGGTCTCTAACCGCCTCCGCGAAAACGCGACTGTCGTTAAAGACAAGGCACAAATCGCAGATGTTGCAACGATTTCAGCTCAGGATCGCGCAATCGGAGATCTCATCGCAGAAGCGATGGATAAGGTCGGCAAAGATGGCGTCATTACTGTAGAAGAAGCATCTACTACTGCGCTCGAACTCGAGTTCACAGAAGGTATGCAATTCGATAAGGGTTACATATCTCCTTACTTTGTAACCGATCAAGATCGCATGGAATCAGTGCTTGACGATGCTTATGTACTGATCTCTTCTGGAAAGATTTCAGCGCTTGCTGAGCTTCTGCCAATCTTGGAGAAGGTTTCTCAGACAGGAAAGCCACTTCTTATCATTGCCGAAGATGTTGAAGGCGAAGCTCTCTCAACTCTCGTTGTAAACCGCATGCGCGGAGTATTTACATCAGCCGCAGTTAAAGCTCCAGGCTTCGGAGATCGTCGTAAGGCGATGTTGGAAGATATGGCGATCTTGACTGGCGGAACCGTAATCTCGGCAGAAGTTGGTATGAAGTTAGACGCAGCAACACTTGAAGATCTCGGTCGCGCTCGTCGCATCGTTATTACAAAGGATGCAACAACCATCGTGGATGGTGCTGGCGACAAGGCTCGCGTTGCTAGCCGCGTAACAGAACTCCGCAATGAAATTGCCGCATCTGATTCTGATTGGGATCGCGAAAAGCTACAAGAGCGCGTTGCAAAGCTCGCTGGTGGCGTTTGCGTTATCAAAGTTGGAGCTCATACTGAAGTTGAGTTGAAAGAGAAGAAGCACCGTCTTGAAGATGCTATCTCTGCTACTCGCGCAGCAGTTGAAGAGGGAATTGTTATTGGTGGAGGCGCAGCGCTTGTGCATGCCGCCGATGCTCTTACCGATAACCTCGGCTTCACAGGCGATAAGGCTGTCGGTGTTGCACTCGTGCGCAAAGCGTGTGACGAACCACTTCGCTGGATCGCAGAAAACGCAGGACTTGAAGGCTACGTAGTAGTTTCTAAGGTCCGCGCACTTAAAGCTAATGAAGGCTTTAACGCCGCAACTGATATCTATGGCGATCTTGCAAAAGATGGCGTTATCGATCCAGTTAAGGTGACTCGCTCAGCGCTTGCTAACGCTGCTTCAATTGCTGCAATGTTCATTACAACTGAAGCAGTTGTCTTCGAACGTCCAGCAGATGCAGAACCAGCAGCTGCCGGCCACGGCCATTCACATGGCCCAGGCGGACATAGCCACTAATAAGTAGAAAATCCCCCGTGGTTGCCACGGGGGATTTTTCTTTTGAAGGAGGAAATAAATTTAAGATGCGTGAGAAATCAAAGGAATGCCACGACGAGCCAAGATAGCGGCGCGATCTTCTTCTGAAAGTCCGCCCCAAATTCCATAGGGTTCTTGAACTGCGAGCGCGTGTTCACGGCATGCGTTAATCACAGGACAGGTAGCGCAGACAGCCTTGGCGGCATTCTCGCGATTGCGGCGGCGTGGTCCACGTTCTCCATCGGGATGGAAGAACATCTCCGGCTCTTTATCGCGACAAGCGCCTTCGTACTGCCACTCCCAGACCTCTGCGATAGGTTGCGGTAGACGTGATAGTTCAGCCATAGCTTTTCTCCTCTGTCGTTCTTAGCCTTAAAGTACAACCGTTTCATAAGTTGTTCAAGCACCAACCGCGCCAAATCTTGTTCACACGGGCGATATGTCCGATTTTCAGGTGGTGAGTTCCCCCACTAGAGGGGACGATAACGCCATGTCTTCTAGACCTTCAGGTGATATTGAAGAGAAGCTGACGGTGGCCGCTGTGGCCCGCCGCATCGGTGTTGCTCCTGCAACGCTTCGTACCTGGGATCGCCGTTATGGCCTTGGCCCTTCAGAACATGTTGAAGGCGAACATCGCAAATACTGCCCAAGTGATCTCGCCAAACTCACCATGATGCGCCGCCTTATTGTTGCCGGTGTTTCACCTTCAGATGCGGCTGAGCAAGCCCGTGAATTTGAGGGCGAGGTAAAGCTTTCAAAAATCGTGAAGGAAATTGAAGTCCGCGAAGATGTTGTTGACGCTATTCATAAAGGGCTACAAGCATTTGATCGCGCATTTATTGAAGCGACGTTAGAGCGCGAAATTACTAAACACGGTATTGAAAGCGCTTGGTCTGACGTCATTGTCCCCACGCTCTTTTTGATTGGCGAAGAATGGGAAGTACATCAATCAGGTATTGAAATTGAACATTTATTCTCTGAAATCCTCAAGAAGATCTTGCACCAACGCGTCGTTGAATTAAAACGTCCAATTAACGCACGCCCTGTCTTACTTGCGGCGGTGGGTGAAGAGCTTCACTCGTTGGCGCTACATGCGCTTGCTGCAGCGCTATGTGAGCGAAATGTTGAGACTTATGTTCTTGGCGCTCGTACTCCACTCTCTGCGCTTTCAGCTATGGTGTCACGATGTGCACCGCCTGCCATCTTCCTCTGGGCACAGCTACCCAAGAATGCAGAAGAGAAATACTGGCGAGAAATTCCAGCAATCCGTCCCGCCCCACGCGTCGTTATTGGTGGGCCTGGTTGGGATGCAATTGAAAGCCACGAAGTCATCAAAGCAGAGGGTCTCGAACATGCTTGTGACGAGATTATGCAGGCTTTAGGCGCCTGATTGAGCAGGTAGACTGCGCACTTGCTAAATAAGAAGGAGCGCTTGCGATGATGGATTCTGAGAAGGTCGCGCTCCTTGGCCTGACATATGACGATGTCCTACTTCTTCCCGATGCTTCTGATGTAGTCCCATCTGAAGTTGATACATCTACGCGATTAACTCGCAATATCACTCTTGCCGTGCCCGTGGTCTCTTCAGCCATGGATACGGTTACTGAATCAACGATGGCTATAGCTATGGCAAAAGCTGGTGGCATCGGCATCATCCACCGCAATCTCCCGGTTGATGAGCAAGTAACTCACGTTAAATTAGTAAAGAACGTTGGGCTTGCTGGGGCAGCAGTGGGTGTTGGCGATGATGGATTTGCACGCGCTCAAGCGCTCATTGAAGCCGGTGTAGATGTCGTTGTCGTTGACACAGCTCATGGCCATCATCGCGCCGTTCTTGATGCGATTACTCGCATCAAAAAGTATTCGCCAACTACTGAAATTATCGGCGGAAATGTTGCGACTCGTGCAGGTGCACAGGCGCTCATCAATGCCGGTGCTGACGCCGTCAAGGTGGGCGTTGGCCCAGGATCAATCTGCACAACTCGAGTTGTTGCAGGTGTTGGAGTTCCACAAGTAACTGCAATCATGGAAGCATCCAAAGCATGTAACAAAGCGGGAATTCCACTGATTGCAGATGGTGGTCTGCAATATTCAGGTGACATTGTTAAAGCAATTGTCGCCGGTGCACACTCAGTAATGCTCGGCTCACTGCTTGCCGGTTGTGAAGAATCTCCAGGCGAACTGGTGGAAATTGATGGCCGTAAGTACAAGGCATATCGCGGAATGGGTTCACTCGGTGCGATGCAGTCACGCGGTGAGAAGAAGTCATATTCCAAAGATCGTTATATGCAAGATGACGTTCTCTCTGAAGATAAATTGGTTCCCGAAGGTATCGAAGGAAAAGTTGCTTATCGCGGACCCGTTGCCGAAGTAGTTCATCAACTAGTCGGCGGATTACGCAGTGGTATGGGATATGCAGGTGCGCCTGATATTGAAACGCTACGTCGCGAAGGTCGCTTGATTCAAATTACTGCAGCCGGCTTACAAGAGAGCCACCCACATGATGTATTGCATGTGGCCGATGCCCCCAACTACAGCAAGAAGAAATAACTCATGGATATCGAAATCGCCCCTGGAAAACGTGCACATCAGGCTTATTCATTTGACGATATCGCAATCGTCCCCAGTCGCCGCACCCGCACGCCCGAAGATGTATCAACAGGTTGGCAGATTGATGCTTACAAATTTGAACTTCCACTCCTAGCCGCACCTATGGATTCAGTCGTTTCACCTGACACTGCGATTGCCATTGGAAAACTAGGTGGACTCGGGGTCCTCAATCTTGAAGGGCTCTGGACTCGCTATGACGATCCACGAATTCCGCTCGGTGAAATTGCATCTATGCCAGATAAGCATGCCACTCGTCGTATGCAAGAAATCTACAGCGCGCCAATTCGTCCAGAATTAATTAAAGAGCGCATCAAACAGATTCGTGATTCCGGAGTCACTGTCGCTGCATCTTTGTCACCACAACGTACCGCCGAACTACATAAGGCGGTAATTGATGCTGGAGTCGACATCTTTGTTATTCGTGGAACTACTGTTTCAGCCGAACATGTCGCCGCTGAAAACGAATCTTTGAATTTAAAGAAATTCATTTATGAATTAGATGTGCCTGTCATCGTAGGTGGTGTTGCCACAACCACTGGGGCGCTTCACTTGATGCGTGCTGGCGCAGCCGGCGTGCTTGTTGGTTTTGGTGGGGGAGCAGCGCATACAACTCGTTCTGTGCTTGGCATTGAAGTTCCTATGGCCTCTGCAGTTGCCGAAGTTGCCGCAGCTCGCCGCGAGTACCTCGATGAATCGGGTGGACGTTATGTTCATGTGATTGCTGATGGATCAGTTGGTAAGTCAGGTGATATTGCCAAGGCGATTGCTTGTGGTGCTGATGCAGTCATGATGGGATCTGCACTTGCTAAAGCAGTCGAATCTCCAGGTCTAGGTTGGCACTGGGGATCAGAGGCATATCACCCAGAACTTCCGCGCGGTGCGCGCGTTAACGTGGGCACAGTTGGATCACTAGAAGAAATTCTTATTGGACCTTCACATACTTCAGATGGATCGATGAACCTCTTTGGTGCACTTCGTCGCGCCATGGCTACCTGCGGTTATTCCGATGTAAAGTCTTTCCAGCGCGTAGATGTGGTTATTCATGGCCGCTAGCCACGGTGTACTTGTCGTTGATTTTGGTGCGCAGTATGCACAATTGATTGCACGGCGAGTTCGTGAGGCCAAGGTTTTCTCAGAGATTGTTCCCTCTTCCATCACTGCAGCGGAAGTAAGCGCCAAAAGCCCAGAAGCAATCATTTTGTCTGGTGGCCCATCATCTGTTTATGCCGATCACGCACCCAAAGTTGATCCAGCTATTTTCGCATTGGGAATTCCGGTCTTCGGTATTTGTTACGGATTTCAAACAATGGCAGCAGCCTTATCAGGGGTAGTCGCACAGACCGGCAAATCTGAGTTTGGAAGAACCCAGCTATCGGTGAAAACAGGTTCAAAGATTTTTGCCGGATTACCGCAATCGCAATCGGTATGGATGTCACACGGAGATGCGGTGTCGCAAGCACCGAATGGCTTTACGGTGAGTGCCGCAACCATCGATACACCGATTGCTGCATTTGAAGATGCATCAGGCAAGTTAGCTGGAGTGCAATTTCACCCTGAAGTTCTACATACCGAGCATGGCCAAGCAATTTTGCAAAACTGGCTTATCAATATCGCAGGGTGCAAGCCGGTGTGGACAACAGCCAATATTGCTGAAGATGAAATTGCCAAAGCAAAGGCAGTTATTGGCAGCAAACGAGTTATCTGTGGTCTCTCAGGGGGCGTGGATTCCGCGGTTGCAGCGGCAATTGTGCAACGTGCGGTAGGAAAACAACTCACCTGCGTCTTTGTTGATCATGGCTTGCTACGCACAGGAGAATCCGAACAAGTTCAACGTGATTTTGTGGCAGCAACTGGAATCGAGCTCGTAGTCGTTGATGCAGTGGATCAATTCTTACAGGCGCTTGCCGGAGTCACCGACCCAGAAGAGAAACGTAAAATTATCGGGCGAGAATTTATCCGCTCCTTTGAAAAAGCAGCGCGTGAAATTGCCTCCGGTGGCGATGTGGAATTCCTAGTACAAGGAACCCTCTATCCCGATGTTGTTGAGTCTGGTGGTGGAAGTGGAACCGCAAATATCAAGTCACATCACAATGTGGGTGGACTTCCCGATGATTTGAAGTTCTCTTTAGTCGAACCTCTACGCACTCTCTTTAAGGATGAAGTACGTCAGGTAGGACTTGAACTCGGTTTGCCTGAATCCATCGTGTGGCGCCAACCTTTTCCGGGCCCGGGCCTAGGAATTCGCATCATTGGCGAAGTCACCAAAGCCCGTCTTGATATTTTGCGTGAGGCAGATGTCATCGCCCGCGAAGAACTCAAAGCGGCAGGGTTAGATCGAGTTATCTGGCAATGCCCAGTGGTGCTGCTCGCTGATGTGCGCAGTGTGGGAGTTCAGGGTGACGGTCGAACATACGGGCACCCGATTGTGTTGCGTCCGGTTTCAAGTGAAGACGCGATGACCGCCGATTGGTCTCGCATCCCCTATGAAGTTCTTGAGAAGATATCCACTCGAATTACTAATGAAGTTCGTGAAGTAAATCGAGTCGTCCTCGATATCACGAGCAAGCCACCAGGAACGATTGAATGGGAATAGGAAGTCGGAGATGATTAAAACCGCAAAGGTAGCAATAGTCGCTCTCACGTTAATTGCAGCAACGACAGTTGCCACAACGCCCAGTCATTCTGCGGAACGCCCTGTAACAGTGCCAGGTTGCAAAACTGCTACAGCCAAAGGAAAGATTCCTATCAAGGTAAAACAACCTGCAGCTTCAGTGAAGCCAACCAACAAGATGCTTACTCTCTCAACAAATTGCGGCAATATTGTGATTGAAATGTTGGGATCGAAAGCACCAGTAACAGTCAGCGCAATCTCAGCGCTAGCGAAAGCGGGCTACTACAACAAGTCTCTCTGCCATCGTTTAACCACACAAGGAATATTTGTATTGCAATGTGGAGATCCAACACTCACCGGTAGTGGTTCTCCCGCTGGGTGGAGCGGATACGTGGATGAGAATCTTCCCGCCAATGTTGCTAAAAACTATCCGGCCGGAACGGTTGCCATGGCTAACTCTGGGCCAAAGACCAATGGTTCCCAATTTTTCTTAGTTTATGGTGACACTCAACTTCCACCGAATTACACGATTTGGGGGAAGATCACTAAGGGACTTGATTTAGTGAAAAAAATTGGCGAAGTTGGCGCCTATAAGATGAGCGGAACTCAGGCAATGTATGCGCCCGATGGCTACCCGATTCAAATGGTAGAAATCGTCAGAGCAACCGTTCGCTAGTCAGTGTTGACGATTTTAAAAGCTTCAGCAATACGACCTTCTGGAAGCCCACCAATACCTGCATTACGTTGACCCCATTCGCGCAACATCTCCTCCAGATTAGCCATGTGGCCTGTCTGTGAAGCGTGCTCTCTGAGTGCAGCTAATTTGAAGTGGAATGTATCGGTAATATCAACGAAGTGATCTGGGTGTGCATGGCCTTGCATCCAGACTTCACGTACCTTCCACGGTTGCAGGTTTTCCTTCTCAAGTAAATCTGTAAAAGCATATGGATTTCGCGCATCTGGATAGACCGCTTGAATAGTCGCTTCGCCGGCAGCTAAATGATCTGGATGGCTAGCGCCAATGCGCTCCCAATTTCGTTCCGGTGATTGGCAGATAATTCGATCTGGTTGCACGCGTCGAATTTGGCGAACAATATCTTTGCGAAGTTGCAGAGTAGGTTCGAGATGGCCATCGACATAATTTAGAAAAGTAACATCGCTAATGCCGAGAGCTGCACATGCTGCGCGTTGTTCACGTTGACGCACAGCTGGCATCTCTTCACGCGTATATTCAGATGCCTCACCACCTTGATCACCGTTGGTGCAGAGCACATATGAGACAGCGATTCCTTGCTGAACCCATTGTGAAATAGTTCCAGATGCGCCAAAGTCTGAATCGTCAGGATGGGCATTGACCACTAGGACTCGCTTGATCTCTGAATCTGCTATCGGTTCCACAACTCACCTTTATCTTCTCGTGTGGGTGAAGCCTAATAGACTGCCCGCCATGACTGCGACGGATCCATTGCTCGAGGGACTTAATCCCCAGCAACAGAAGGCAGTTGCACATGCCAGCTCACCGCTATTAGTTGTCGCTGGTGCGGGATCTGGAAAGACGCGCGTTCTGACGCGACGAATCGCCTACATCATGGCGCGTCGCGATGTACGTCCCTACGAAATTTTGGCTATTACCTTTACCAATAAGGCTGCCGGTGAAATGAAGGAACGCGTTGCTGATTTAGTCGGCCCAATTGCAAAATCAATGTGGGTATCGACATTTCACTCATCGTGCGTTCGCATGCTGCGGCAAGAGGCCGAACGCCTTGGATACAGCAGTTCTTTCAGCATCTACGACTCTGCAGACTCACAGAAGTTGATTTCTCGTGTCATGGAGACCCTTAACTTAGATGCAAAGCGGTATCCGGCTCGCCAATTTCAGCATTTAATTTCTAACGCCAAGAATGAGCTACAAACTCCCTACGAGTATCTCAGCAAAGCGACTAATCAATTTGAAACTATTGTCGCAGACGTTTACACAATGTATGAAAAGCGATTGCAGCAAGCCAATGCGATGGATTTTGATGATCTGATTATGAAGACAGTGCAAGTCTTACAAAAATATCCCGAAGCAAAGGCGCGTTTTCGATCTCGCTTCCGCCATATTTTGGTGGATGAATATCAAGATACCAACCATGCTCAGTACGTCTTAATCAAAGAGCTCACAGGCGACGAAGGTGATGGTTTTCCAATTGCTGAGCTCTGCGTGGTCGGAGATGCGGATCAGTCCATCTATGGCTTTCGCGGGGCGACCATTCGCAACATCCTGCAGTTCGAAGTGGATTATCCAAATGCCACCACAGTTCTACTTGAGCAGAATTATCGCTCCACACAAAATATCCTCAGCGCTGCAAATGCAGTAATTACTAAGAATGAATCTCGGAAAGAGAAGAATCTTTGGTCAGATGCTGGTTCCGGTGCTCCGCTAACTGGCTATATAGCTGAATCCGAATATGACGAGGCAGAGTTTGTGAAATCTGAGATCCGTAGTTTGCAGGATCAAGGTCTATCAAATCCTGGAGATACAGCCGTCTTTTATCGCACCAATGCCCAGTCTCGTATCTTTGAAGAAATTTTTATGCGTGCTGCCATCCCATACAAGGTTGTTGGTGGATTGCGCTTCTATGAGCGAAAAGAAGTGAAAGATCTATTGGCCTATCTACGTGTGCTCGCCAACCCTGATGATGAAGTCTCGCTCCGCCGTATTATCAACTTACCTAAACGTGGCATCGGTGATCGAGCCTTAGAAGAAGTAGAAGCCTTTGCCAGCGCCCAAGGGATCTCATTTTGGAGCGCGCTATTGCGCGTATCCGAAGCGAGCAGTGTTCCAAATAAGGCAGCTCAATCAATAGCGACCTTCACTAAAATGCTCACTGCCTTGCAAACGTTGGTTGAAGCAAAGACCAAACCTTCGGTAATTATTGAAGCGGTACTCGAACAATCTGGGCTTTTAGCAGAACTTGAAAATAGTAAAGATCCGCAGGATGAAGTACGAGTCGAGAACTTGCAAGAATTAGTCTCTGCTTCAATGGAGTATGAAGAACGACCATATGAAGAGCTTGCAGAAGATGAGGAAATTTCGCTATCGGGGTTCCTTGAGAAAGTTTCTCTGGTCGCAGATGCGGATGAGATACCAGATAGACCTGATAGTGATCATGGGGGAGTTGTCACTTTGATGACTTTACATACGGCAAAAGGTTTGGAATTTCCGACCGTCTTTCTCACTGGTATGGAAGATGGTGTATTTCCCCATGCGCGCACTTTGGATGATCCGCGCGAGATTGAAGAAGAACGTCGCCTTGCATATGTGGGTTTAACCCGCGCTGAGAAGCGTCTCTATATTTCGCGCGCCGAATATCGACTCACCTTTGGTTCACCACGTTACAACCCTGCTTCTCGTTTTCTTGATGAAATCCCCGCGGAACTCATCGAGTGGAAGAATGAAACTCGCTCCAGCTTCTCCACTTCTGCTCTTAAGAAATCGAGACTTCCTTCAGCGCCTCCACCTCGCGCAACTGGAAAGAAATCAATTGCGATGGAACTTGCAGTAGGGCAGCGTGTGTCACATGACACATTCGGTCTGGGCACAGTAGTCGCCCTCGCCGGTGAAGGTGATAAGGCAGAGGCCACTATCAACTTCGGGCAATACGGCGATAAACGCCTTTTGCTTCGATACGCCCCTGTCACGCCTCTCTAAAATAACCACTTAAGATTGCCCCAGGTCAGTATCACAAATCTGGTTAATCGCACCCATGAGGAGCAATGAGTGGATCTCTACGAATATCAAGCACGCGATCTCTTCGAAAAGCACACCGTTCCCGTTTTACAAGGAGCCGTTGCAACGACTGCTGAAGAAGCGCGCGCTGCCGCAGCCACAATGGGTGGAAAGGTTGTCGTTAAAGCGCAGGTCAAAGTTGGCGGTCGCGGAAAAGCGGGTGGCGTAAAACTTGCAAACGATGCTGGCGATGCATTTGATAAAGCCGCAGCCATTCTCGGTATGGATATCAAGGGCCATACCGTTCATAAAGTGATGATTGCGCAAGCAGCGCCAATTGCGGATGAGTACTACGTTTCAATTCTGCTCGATCGCTCAAACCGCACCTTCTTGGTAATGGCATCTGTTGCAGGTGGCATGGATATTGAGGAAGTTGCGCACACCGCGCCAGAAAAATTAGCCAAGGTGCCAGTTTCTGCTGTTGATGGAATCTCCTTAGCTAAAGCTAAAGAAATTGTTGCGCAGGCACAGTTCCCTAACGAAGTAGCAGACCAGGTTGCTGACGTACTCGTAAAACTATGGGAAACATTCCAATCCGAAGATGCAACTCTCGTTGAAGTTAATCCACTGGTGAAGACGGAAGATGGCCGCATCGTGGCCCTTGATGGAAAGGTCACGCTGGACGAAAATGCAGATTTTCGTCAACCAAGCCACGAAGCTTTGGTAGATCATGCTGCAGCCAATGCCCTCGAAGCAGCTGCAAAAGAAAAAGGTTTAAATTACGTAAAGCTCGATAACGGGCAAGTAGGGATTATCGGAAATGGCGCTGGGCTAGTGATGTCTACGCTGGATGTAGTTGCATATGCAGGCGAAAAATTTGGTGGTATGCGTCCAGCAAACTTCCTCGATATCGGCGGCGGAGCATCAGCACAAGTTATGGCAGATGGCTTATCAATTATTTTGGGCGATCCCGATGTTAAGAGCGTATTTGTCAACGTATTCGGTGGCATCACTGCATGTGATGCAGTTGCAAATGGGATTGTTCAAGCCCTTGAGCTCTTGGGTCCAAAGGCGACAAAACCGATTGTGGTACGCCTAGATGGAAATAACGTCCTCGAAGGGCGCGCGATTCTCAACGCTGCTAACCATCCGTTGGTCGAGCAAGCTGAAACTATGGATGGAGCAGCATCACGCGCTGCAGAATTGGCGGCTAAGTAATGTCTATCTTTATTAATTCTTCAAGTAAGGTCATTGTTCAGGGAATGACTGGTTCAGAAGGAACCAAACACACCCGCCGAATGTTGGCATCGGGCACCAAAGTTGTTGGTGGAGTCACTCCTGGAAAAGGTGGCCAAGTTGTTGATATTGACGGTACATCGCTTCCAGTCTTTAACACTGTGGCAGAGGCGATGTCAGCAACAGGAGCAAATGTTTCTGTTGTATTCGTTCCGCCAAAGTTCGCTAAGGCTGCGGTCATTGATGCAATCGATGCTGCTATGCCACTAGTGGTTGTGATTACCGAAGGAATCCCAGTTCATGATTCGGCTTTCTTTTATGCCTATTCTCTACAAAAAGGTAAGACTCAAATCATCGGACCTAACTGCCCGGGGTTAATTAGCCCTGAGCAATCAAATGTGGGAATTATTCCTAGCGACATCACTAAGCGTGGACCTATCGGGCTCGTCTCTAAATCAGGAACCTTGACCTATCAGATGATGTATGAACTTCGCGACATCGGATTTTCCACTGCAGTAGGTATCGGTGGAGACCCTGTAATCGGTACAACACATATCGATTGTCTGCGAGCTTTCCAAGATGATCCAGAAACCGAAGCAATCGTGATGATCGGTGAAATTGGTGGAGACGCCGAAGAGCGAGCAGCTGCATTTATCGCAGAGTATGTACGTAAACCTGTTGTTGGTTATGTGGCTGGCTTTACTGCACCTGAAGGAAAAACCATGGGGCATGCTGGAGCAATCGTCTCTGGTTCATCGGGAACAGCACAAGCAAAGAAAGATGCGCTTGAAGCAGCTGGCGTAAAAGTTGGGCAAACCCCGAGCGAAACAGCGCAATTAATGCGCGGTCTACTAGGCCGATAAGACTGCTATGCAACGCGTCCTCTCGGTCTCGTTGTCACATGTTGTAAGAAGCGCTGCCACACTCTTACTTCCCTTCTCTTTTATTGCACTCGTTGCGTGGGCAACTGCGGGAAGTGCAAGTGGTGGAACCTCAGACCCGATACGCGGCGCCGTGTGGATTTGGCTGGGGGCACATCACCTTCCTTTCCAATTATCGCTTCCACCTACTTCGCTTCCTGGTTATCTCTCATATCTACCTTTAGGGGGTCTGGTTCTACCTTTCTTGGTGATCAGATCAGCCTTTAATCGAGCAATTGATCGTTTGCAGGGCGACTTCCATGACATCAATCGAGTGCGTGTCATTTTCTCGGTACTGTACACATCGCTCTTTACGCTGCTGGCTTATGTAAGCAGATCACCAAGCGTTACTCCGCAGTGGTATCTAGCCCCGGTATTTGCATTTTTACTTGCACTTACTGCGACGTTATCTTCAGGTTACCGCGTCAACCCTTCTCGCTCACTCCGTTTAGCTTTGCGAATTTCCGCTCTCATCGTAGGAACGGGATTGGTAGTAACTGCAATACTCATTATCTTAAATTTTTCTCAAGTAAAGAACATCACGACCGCATTGCAGCCAGGGATTTTTGGCGGACTCTTACTTCTCCTTTTAAATATCCTCTATCTGCCAAATGCTGCGATAGCAGCTGTCGCATATTTTTCGGGCTCGGGATTGGCAGTAGGAGCAGATACGATTGTGTCTCCATGGTGGTATGAGCTAGGGCAAATTCCAGCGCTACCTCTTCTTGGCGCCTTACCAACTGAGCGACATCCTGTCGCTCTCGTCGGAATATTTTTCTTTATTGGGCTCGGTGTAGTTCTTGCACTGTGGTCTCTGACTTACGGGCTGCAAACTTTGATTCAAAGTTACTTCTTCACAATTGCGATTGCTGTTGTTCTTGGCTATCTAGCAAGTGGTGCCTTAATCACAACCGAAATGGGCGCGGTAGGGGTCTCAATTTGGAAATTGGCTCTTTCGCTTTCTCTAGAAATCGGAATTGGGGCCGCAGTGACAGCTTTCATCATGAATAAGCGTTCTTCGGCTCAACTCTAAGAATATGAAGCGTTTAGTAATTCTGGCATCGGGGAGCGGAACACTTGCGCAAGCAATTTTTGATGCGCAAGCCACCGGAAAAATAAATGCAGATATTGTCGCAGTTATTTCAGATCGGAAAGATGCAGGGGTTTTGCACCGTGCAGAGCGAGCAAAGATTGAAACATTCACGATACCCATGATGGAAGATCGCAGTGAATGGGATAGAGAACTAGAAACGCTCATCGCTGCCCTCAGGCCAGACTTAGTTGTCTCTGCCGGCTTCATGAGAATCTTGTCTCACCGCATAACTACCAAATTTCCTATTATCAATAGCCACCCGGCGCTACTGCCAGCATTCCCGGGTGCGCATGCCGTCAGAGATGCGCTCGCTGCTGGTGTGAGTGAAACCGGAACCACAATCCATTGGGTTGATGCAGGTGTTGATACCGGCGCCATTATTTCCCAGAAGAATGTAGAAATTCTCGAAGGCGATACCGAAGAGTCGCTCCATGAGCGCATTAAGATTGTGGAGAGAGGTCTCATAGTTGCGACCATTGCATCACTGCTTCCACAGCTAGATTCAATTGTTCAGGAGAAGAGCAATGGCTAATCGCAAGCCGATACGACGTGCACTTGTCAGTGTTTACGCAAAGAACCGCTTGCTCGAGCTTGGACGAGCGCTACAAGAAGCTGGCGTTGAAATTCTTTCAACCGGTTCGACTGCAAAAACGTTACACGATGCTGGCATTGCGGTGACCGAAGTAAGTACCTATACGGGATTTCCAGAAATCATGGGTGGTCGTGTAAAAACCTTACATCCGCGCATACATTCTGGAATCTTGGCGGATCAAAATAACCCTGAACATCTTGCGGCTCTCAATGAACTCGATATTGCACCCTTTGATTTAGTGGTCATAAATCTCTACCCCTTTGCGGCAACGCTTGCATCTGGCGCAGCCTTTGCAGAATGTATTGAACAAATTGATATAGGTGGACCATCGATGCTTCGCGGGGCGGCTAAGAATCATGGATCTGTAGCAGTGCTCTGTCATGAATCGCAATACGATGATGCAATAGCGGCAGTGAAGGCCGGAGGCTTTACCGATCAAGAGCGCAAGCGCTTAGCGCTTGAAGTATTCCGAACTACGGCGGAATACGATCTCACTATTGCTAGTTGGCTTGGTTCCACAATCAGCCAAGAGATGGAAGATCTTGATTGGTTTGGAATGATTTACCATCGCGAAAATTCTTTACGCTATGGAGAAAATCCTCATCAGAAAGCAGCAATCTTTAGAGGTGGACCCCCAGGTATCGTCAATGCAACTCAATTGCATGGCAAAGAGATGTCTTTCAATAATTACACAGATGCTGATGCAGCATGGCGCGCCGTACTAGATCATGGGCAACCAAGCGTTGCGATCATCAAACATGCAAACCCTTGTGGCGTAGCAATTGGAAGCGATATCGCCGATGCTTATGCCAAAGCGCACTCTTGCGATCCTGTATCGGCATTTGGTGGAGTCATTGCAGCAAACCGTGAAGTCACCGTTGCCATGGCCACTTTAGTCTCGGATGTATTTACCGAAGTCATTATTGCGCCGAGCTACGAGCAGGGTGCGTTGGAAATTTTACAGTCAAAGCCTTCAATTCGAATTTTGACCTGCCCCATCAATCGAATTTCACCGCTCGAGATTCGACCCGTCTCCGGCGGAGCGCTTGTACAGCAAACAGATCTCATTAACGCAGATGGTGATGATGTAAATAATTGGAAACAAGTAACGGGTGCAGCGTTATCTTCAGAAGTACTTGCTGATTTGCACTTTGCTTGGCGCGCGGTTCGCTCAGTCAAGAGTAATGCTATTTTGCTGGCACAAGGCGGTGCTGCAGTTGGCATTGGAATGGGTCAAGTCAATCGGGTCGATTCGGCACGACTTGCAGTAAATCGAGCTGGCAATCGTGTTCGCAATAGCGTTGCAGCATCTGATGCCTTCTTCCCATTTGCAGATGGACTCGAAATTCTCGCCGCTGCAGGGGTAGTTGCAATTGTTCAACCAGGTGGCAGCGTGCGTGACGAAGAAGTCATTGCCGCTGCAGAACAGGCCGGTGTTGCTATGTTCTTTACCGGCACTCGACATTTCTCACACGCGTAACGCACGCAATAGGATGTGGATATGAGCAGCGCACAAATTCTGGACGGAAAGTCTCTGGCTGCCTCAATAAAAGGTGCTTTAGCGCAGCGCACATCAGCCCTCAAATCCCGTGGCATCACTCCCGGACTTGGCACGGTGCTGGTTGGAGATGACCCTGGTTCGCATTCATATGTCAGCGGTAAACATCGCGACTGCCAAGAGGTCGGCATTAATTCTCTTCGCGTGGATTTGCCGCAGAACGCAACTCAAGCAGACGTTCTGTCGGCAATAAAGGATCTTAACTCTGCCAAAGAATGCACAGGCTACATCGTGCAACTGCCACTTCCTCATGCAATAAATACCCAGACAATTCTGGAGGCAATTGATCCAGCTAAAGATGCAGATGGTCTGCATCCAATTAATTTGGGAAGACTTGTGGCTGGTTATCCAGGACCGTTGCCGTGTACTCCGCGCGGAATTGTTGAACTCATTAACCATTACAAAATTCCACTTGCTGGTGCCGAAGTTGTTGTCATCGGACGAGGATTAACCGTAGGTAGACCACTTGGACTACTACTTACTCGTAAGCAGGAAAATGCAACTGTCACACTCACGCATACAGGAACTAAAGATCTAGCAGCCCATACCAAGCGTGCAGATATTGTCGTAGCGGCAATCGGGCAGGCACATTTCTTAAAGGCAGAGTTCATCAAGCCAGGTGCAACCGTCATCGATGTTGGTATTTCACGGACTGCTCAAGGATTACTTGGTGATGTTGATCCTTCCGTAAGTGATGTTGCGGCATTTGTTGCTCCGATGCCAGGTGGAGTTGGGCCAATGACTCGCGCCATGCTCTTGATGAATGTGGTTGATGCATGCGAGCAATAAACCGACTTCAATTTCGCTTGGCATACATCGCAATTTCACTCGGAGTTATTCTTGGTGTAGCAGGGTTCGTTCGATCAGGCGCATTGGCGATATCAGCCGGTACTGCCGTGATTGCTCTTGCACAGTGGAACCAACGCAAAATTGAGCGCTACTTACCGCTGGCGATCGCTCTCCTACTATTCGGGCTGGCAATCGCCCTTCCCAAGGGGTTGTAGAGTTCTCTCGATATCAAGATAAACCTTAATACGCTCAAAGGAATCGCCATGGCAAAGAAAGTCACCGTTGTAGGTGCAGGTTTTTATGGTTCAACCACAGCTCTTCGTTTAGCTGAATACAACATCTTTGATGAAGTTGTACTAACAGATATTCTTGAAGGAAAGCCCGAAGGTCTAGCGCTGGATATGAATCAATCGCGCTCCATTGAAGGTTTTGAGACCAAAATTACTGGAGCAACAACTACCGCTGAGGGTGCAGGCTACGAAAAGACGGCTAACTCTGATGTTGTAGTCATTACAGCAGGATTACCTCGCAAACCTGGCATGAGTCGCATGGATTTGATCGGCGTGAACGCTGGAATCGTCCGCGGTGTTGCCGAAAACATCGCAAAGCACTCTCCGAATGCAGTCATTATCGTTGTTTCAAATCCGCTCGATGAGATGACTGCACTGGCACAGATTGCAACTAATTTTCCTAAGCACCGCGTCATGGGTCAGGCAGGAATGCTCGACACTGCACGATTTACCAACTTTGTTGCCGAAAAAATCGGTGTTCCTGTTTCATCTGTAAAGACTCTTACTCTGGGATCACACGGAGACACGATGGTGCCAGTTCCGAGCCGATGCACTGTCAATGGCGTTCCACTGTCAGATAAGTTATCTCAATCTGAAATTGATGAACTTGTCGATCGCACGCGCAATGGTGGCGCGGAAGTAGTTGCGCTTCTCAAGACAGGTTCGGCTTATTACGCGCCTTCAGCAGCTGCAGCTCGTATGGCTAAAGCAGTTATTGAAGATTCTGGTGAAATCATGCCTGTATGCGCCTGGGTAGATGGTGAATACGGAATCTCTGGCGTGTATCTCGGCGTAGAAGCAGAAATTGGCAAGACAGGTATTCGTAAAGTAGTTGAAAGTAAATTAACTGATTCTGAAATTGCCTCGCTTAAGGAAGCAGCAGAAGCAGTGCGGGCAAAACAAGCTGATGTAAAGGATATGTAATATGTCAAAGATCAAAGTACAGGGAACCGTTGTTGAACTTGACGGCGATGAAATGACCCGCATTATGTGGCAATTCATTAAAGATAAGTTGATTCTCCCTTATCTCGATGTGAATCTCGAGTACTACGACCTTGGCATGGAATATCGCGATGCCACCGATGACCAGGTAACGATTGATGCCGCCCGCGCTATTCAAAAGCATGGTGTGGGAATCAAGTGCGCCACTATTACTCCAGATGAAGCTCGCGTTGCTGAGTTTGGCCTCAAGAAGATGTGGAAGTCCCCTAATGGAACTATCCGTAATATTTTGGGTGGAGTCATCTTTCGTGAGCCAATCATCATCAGCAACGTTCCTAGATTGGTTCCGCACTGGACAAAACCTATTGTGATTGGCCGTCATGCATTTGGTGATCAATACCGAGCAACTGATATCAAAGTCCCCGGCCCAGGAAAGTTAACTTTGTCTTATGTTCCTGAAGGCGGGGGAGAACCTCTTAACCTGGAGGTATTTAACTTTGAATCATCCGGTGTTGCGATGGCGATGTATAACGTGGACGATTCTATTCGCGACTTTGCACGAGCATCGTTAAATTACGGATTACTACGCAAGTTCCCAGTTTATCTTTCCACCAAAAACACAATCCTCAAGGCATACGATGGACGCTTTAAAGATATCTTCCAAGAGATCTACGAAGCCGAGTTCAAATCTCAATTTGATGCAGCAGGTATTTGGTATGAGCACCGTTTGATTGATGACATGGTTGCCATGTCACTTCGCATGGAAGGTGGCTACGTCTGGGCCTGTAAGAATTACGATGGCGATGTTCAATCAGATACCGTCGCACAAGGTTATGGATCCCTTGGGCTCATGACTTCTGTCTTGATGACTCCAGATGGAAAAGTTTGCGAATCTGAGGCAGCTCACGGAACCGTGACGCGCCACTATCGCGATCACCAGGCCGGCAAGGAGACTTCAACTAACCCAATCGCCTCAATCTTCGCGTGGACTCAGGGCTTGGCCCATCGCGCCAAGCTTGATAACAATGCAGAACTCGCAAACTTCTCCAAGACTTTGGAACGAGTATGTATTCAGACAGTTGAAGAAGGAAAGATGACAAAAGATCTTGCTCTTCTCATTGCCCCTGATGCTCCGTACCAAACAACGCAACAGTTCTTGGCATCCATTGATGAGAATCTTAAGAAAGCAATGGCGTAGGGCCATTTGCGCATCTGCGCCATTGATCTGACGAAGTAAGAGATTATGCAACAGAACGCTGGTGCTCTGGCACTTGTAGGTTCTGGCGAATATTCAGTGCAGATGCAGGAGTTTGAAAGTCGACTCCTGCATCTTGCTATTTCGCGAGGAAAGAAGAACAGCTTTGTGCAGATTCCGACAGCCTCATCTCATGAGGGGCAAGGCAGTCGTGATAAATGGCGCAGACTGGGTCAAGAGCAGGCCGATCGAATCGGTAGTGAATGGGTTTATCTTCCAATTCATGAACGGGAAGACGCATTTAATCTGGAGTTTGTAGAACAGATTAGCAGCGCCGGGTTAATTTATTTTTCTGGTGGAGATCCGCATCGCATTGCAAATGTCTTTGCAGAATCTCCCGTGTGGGAGTCCATAGTAAAGTCCTGGAAAGAAGGTTCATCTCTGGCTGGTTGCTCTGCAGGTGCGATGGCATTTGGGGGAACAATTATGGGAATCCGCAGAATGCATCACAGCCCAGGGTTGGCAGTTGCGCCCGGAATAGAAGTGATTCCGCACTATGACAAGATGTTGGGTTGGCTTCCAGATCGAGTAACGGCGTTTGTGCTCAGACCTGATGCAAGCACAACTTTAATTGGAATCGATGAAAATACAGCGTTGGTGTATACCGATAAGTGGCAGCGATACGGTGCAGGACAAATTCATGTTTTACGAGGTGAATTCACTATGAGCGAGGAGCTATTTCCCATTAATTAGGGCTCATGTACTATTGCGAAAAATCGTGAGGGAGTAAAGAGTGAAGTCACTTCAGGATAGTGGTCTAGAAATTTGGTTTCTTACTGGTAGCCAGTCGCTCTATGGCGAGGAAACTCTGGCGCAAGTTGCCAAGCAATCACAAGAAGTGGTCACAACACTCAACGCAGCTTCGGGTATTCCAATCAAAGCAACCTGGAAACCTGTGCTCACTACCCCTGAAAGTATTAAGAGCATATGTTTAGAGGCATCGTCTAACCCCAAGTGCATTGGCGTCATCGTTTGGATGCACACCTTCTCACCTGCGAAGATGTGGATAGCTGGTCTAAACGCACTGCAGGTTCCAATTTTGCATCTGCACACGCAAGCCAACTCTGCGCTGCCATGGGAGACCATTGATATGGATTTCATGAATCTCAATCAAGCAGCGCATGGAGATCGTGAACATGGCCACTTGCAAGCTCGGCTACATCTGCCCCGAAAGATTGTTGCCGGCCACGTAAGTGAAGCGGCAGTGTCACAGCGAATTTCACATTGGATGCGCGCTGCTATCGGCTGGCATACAGCGCAAAATCTCAAGGTTGCACGTTTTGGCGACAATATGCGATTTGTTGCAGTAACCGATGGGGACAAGACGAGCGCACAAATTGCTCTCGGTATGTCGATAGAAGCATATGGCGTCAACACTCTGGTAGATCTCGTTGCAGCGGTTGAACCTAGCGCCGTAGATGCACTTATCTCCGAATATGAAAGGCTATTTGATATCGCACCTGATATCGCACCAGGTGGTCCACGTCATGAATCGTTGCGTTATCAAGCCACGATTGAGATTGCGCTAGAGAGATTTTTAGAAGCTGGCAATTTTGGCGCCTTTACAACAAACTTTGAAGATTTGGGAGCGCTGAAACAACTTCCAGGTCTTGCGGTACAACGTCTAATGTCTAAAGGTTATGGCTTTGGTGGCGAAGGTGATTGGAAAACTTCAGCGCTGTTACGCATCATCAAAGCGATGACTGAGGGGCTGCCAGGTGGCACTTCCTTTATGGAGGATTACACCTATCACTTCGGTCCAGGTGAACCAAAAGTTCTTGGCGCACATATGTTGGAAGTATGTCCCACAATTTCTACGCAACGTCCTCGTTGTGAAATACATCCGCTCGGAATTGGTGGGAAAGATGATCCGGTGCGCCTTGTCTTTAACGCAGAGCCTGCCCACGGCCGCGTCGTTGGCTTGATGGATTTAGGTGATCGCTTCCGAATTGTCTCCAACGATATTGAAGTTGTGAAACCAGATAAGGAGCTAAAGTCACTTCCGGTCGCCTGCGCCGTCTGGAAACCTGCTCCATCACTAGCCACATCAGCGGAGGCGTGGATCTACGCCGGGGGTTCTCACCACACCGTGTTGAGCACCGCTCTGGACCCAGAGGCGCTCTCAGACTTTGCCCAGATTGCCCAGGTCGAACATCTGCGGATTTCTGGATCCACCACCATCGAGGATTTCCAGAAAGAAATCAGATGGAATGGAGCCTTCTTCAAACTCTCCAGCCTGACCTAAATCGACAGAAAACCAGCCTCTATGAGCCTAGGCTCGTAACCAAATTGTTATCACCCAAAGGGTGAAATCCGTTGACTACCCGCATGTGGCAAAGAAGGATGTTGCAGTGTAAAACCCAAGATCGCGGCATGGCCGCCCCTTGGGGAATACGCAACCTAAGTGAGGAAAGTCCTCAAATTTAAGAAAGGCGCTACATGCTAAAGAAGTCCAAAGTCGCGGCTGTCTTTGCTGCAATTGCGCTAGCTGTTTCATCAGCCCCAGCATCACATGCTAAAACTGATAAGCAACTAGAAATCTTTACCTGGTGGGCATCAGGTGGAGAAGCTGCAGGTCTTGCAGGAATGACAACTGAGTTCGAAAGACTCAACCCAAATACACCATTTATTAACGCTTCAGTTGCAGGTGCAGCTGGTGTTAACGCTAAGGGTGTTCTTGTATCTCGTATGCAGGCTGGTAATCCACCTGACACATTCCAGGCTCACGCTGGTGAAGAACTTTCTTCTTATGTAAAGGCCGGACAAATTGAAGACGTCTCATTCCTTTACAAGCAAGAAGGTTGGGACAAGGTATTCCCTAAGGATCTCAT
>JACCDH011706362.1_pt1 | contig 22261 bp, 20 predicted proteins | sample 7442481 | NCBI WGS metagenome assembly JACCDH01 (sample SAMN15323433, study PRJNA562643) | freshwater metagenome | isolation source: river surface water | place: USA:Blue River Watershed | collected 2017-08-15
AATTTTAGAGACTTTTTTTCGTGTCTATTTCATGTCGAAATTTTTTCGTGTCAAATTTTTCGTGTCAAATTTTCAGCAAGGTTCGTAAGCACACCCCACCAGTGCTGCACCCTGGACAATGTACGATGTTAGTGACGAACGTTTAAACCTCGGCTCGCCAGGTTAAATTAACCATGGTACATACTTCGTACAAAAAAGTGACGACGTTTGGTCACAAAAAAGTAGGCCGAAAAAAGTTTCTCAAATTTTATTTTTGACTTGCAAGCTTTTTGAAAAACACAACTTTGAAAAATTTTAGAGACTTTTTTTCGTGTCTATTTCATGTCGAAATTTTTTCGTGTCAAATTTTCGAAGTAGGAATCAAGAGTTACGATGGAAAGTGGATCGTGAGTGAAACATGCGCATGTTGTGGAAGATCCAACAAAACTCATGCAGCAAAATTCTGTGATTGTCCCGTGGATCTAAAGATCTGCAAAATTTGAGGTAAATAAAAGGGTTTTTGGTAGATTGTTTTAATAATAGCACCAAGGCCGATATGTACGCATCAATGCAAAATTTGGTTCTTGGGAAGAATCAAAACGGGTCAGTAGTCGATCCACCGTTTCGTCAGAGTCGGATAAATCTTCATAGTCACCACAAATTCCTGGTTTGCATGTTGACACCTTATCAATAGTCCCGTCCGAGTCATCAGAATTTGCGTCGCAGGATGATAAAACAATAGTTGCATCCGAGTCCGAGTCCGAAATTTCGTCGAATGCAACAGAATTCCGTGCACCGGAAAACCCAACGTTTTTGGAACTTGTGGACGACGCAAAAGAAGAGCGAGCCGATATTACAGGACTCATAAACGATGGCGATACACAATCCGAACTTGAGCGCGCAGAATTCGTAGGTAATAGGCTCGACGATAAAGAAAAACTCGCAGCCGGTAAAACGCAAGGGTTTCGTTGAATCGACCTCGGAACTTCGGCCCATTTTTTCGCGTCCACCAACTTCTGTCGTCGATCACACTGCAAACACAGGAGACGCGAAAAGGATAAAGAAATTCGGCGCTTACACGACCGGCCATTGCAAGGTCTGCTCCTCGCAAACCAGAGTTCACGCCTCCGGAGTTTGGCGCGAGCGAGGGACACCCACCCCACCTGGGGGCGACGCAGTTTGTCGTCGAGACGTTGGGAACGACGAACAGCGGGCATTGTCGAGCAAAAGGGCGATTTTGAAAAGTGCGCATCACCGGTTGATAAACACCAATTTTTTATCGGTCAGTTTCAACCCAGAGTTACCCAAAAACACAAGACGGATGCTAAATGACATGTGTGCAAAAAAAAAAATTTAGTACCTTACATTTTTTTTGTGTTGTTAACTCAAAATTGTCCAGGTTCAATTAACCATGGTGCATATTTGATAAAAAAAAAAGATACGACGTTTCATTTCATAAAAAATGAGACCGAACAAAGTTTCTTTTATAATTTTTCTCTTGGCTTGCACACGTTTTGAAAAAAACACAACTGTGCAAAAAATATAAGGGTTCCGTGCCTTTTGTTACTCTTCTACCTCGGAGTTTGATTTTTATACTCCAACTGGCGACGATTCCAATGGTCGTGTCGTTCTAACTCAAAACGCATCTCAGGGTCAACATGGGCACAGAGTTCCGACATTCGCAGACCATCAAAGGACACGTTTGTCTTGAGAGGTTCTTTCTCGGTCTCGTGAGTCGAGTGGACCTTTACCCTTGTAGGTTGCAGCGGAATCGCCATGCCTTCACCGTCCTTTTTGGCCATAACCCGTTTCTTGTATCTCGCGAGACTCGCCTCTGAGATCAGCGGAGCAAAGTCGATATTCACCGTCAAGGCATTGTCCAAATAAGCGGTGTACGGTCCCGGTGGGATGCGGTGTTCCGGTGGAAGAGCCATGCATCTCCGCACGTTGTTTTCTAGGTTCGTAAACTTGGTCACGGCCTGGCGATGCATCAACTCCAACTGATCGTATTTCTGCTGTTTGAACAAAGGACCGGTCACCGCGAGTAAGAAAACGATAGTTGCCGAAATCACAGGGTAGACAATCGAAGGTCCTGGGTTAAAGATCATACCAAGAGTCGCGGCCAAACCGCTCGCGGCCGCAAACCCGCAGTTCAGGTACGTTTGCACGTTGCAGTACAACGCGTACCTTCTTGCGTTTTCAGAGTGCAAGATTCGATACCCCTGAGCTTCTTCGCCGATCGCTTTGACATAGTCTTCAAGGGAAGGTGTCCATTGCGCTTTTTCGTCGACCGGTTCAATGGTCGGCGCTTGCCAGGCGGTGTCTGTGACCCCTGGTGTTTTGGGCACCATTTCGTTTTTTTTTTTAAAAACGAAAAACGTTTCTTGGTTTTTTTTTTCGCAATGGTAAAAAAAAATTTATAATCACTGCATCATTCCTGGCATTTTTTTTTGTATAATTTTTCATTGCATTTTTTTTTGTAGGGAATGCCACAACAGTCTATTTTTTCTGATAATACGACAATAACCATGTTAATAAAAATTACCAGCAACTTTGGTAAGAGTAGGTAGGCAACAATGGTGTGATTATCTGTTCCCAAAGAGTCGAATAAAAAGCTCGGGTTTTTTTCCAACTCGTGTGATGTTTTTGACCAGGTAGTTTTTTTAAAAAAAAAGGAACCTTGTTTTTGCGCTGTATGGAAAAACATGAACTATGGATTAATCGCAATCGTGGGAATATTTTTGCTGGTTTTCTTATACTTAACCAGATGGGTAATAAACAACTACAAGCTGTGGGGTGACATTGAAAAGCTTGCAAAACCTCCGCCTCGACCACCTCAAAAACCACCTCCTGGTGCGAAAGATCAGGATTGGGAAAAGTATATCGATTATAAATTAGAGAACTTTGTGGGTCAACCGTACGACGCTATTTGGGAAGCAAGCAAAACGCTTCAGGAATTTTTAAAACGTGCGCACGATAATTTGTGCCTGGACCGGAGTTCGTTTGAAGGGAGTTTAAAGGAATGTCAAACACTGGTCAATGCTCAAATGTACCTGCAAATATCGGTCGCTCTGGCTTCCAACAATTCTCGAGTTGAGAAAAGAAAAGTCCTAGATCGTTACAAGCAAGACCCAGGCGCCAACGAGATGGTGCAACGGGCCGCGCAAAAGTACGGGGTTTGAAACATCAATGTTTCGCTTCTTTTTTCGCGTCTGATTTTTGAAGGACGCCGTCCTTCCAAACTAGACCCTCCGGCAATAAGACATGCTCCCCTCCGAGCAAAACAGACCCGAGAAACGGCTGATATTGAAATTTCTGACGACTTTCGACAAGATACGTGTTTGCAACGGTGGTAGGATCAAACGTCCGGGGGGTACCTTGTGGTTTGAGAAGGCGGCTTTCGACGACGAAATGTGCATCTAATGTATTTTTCGCGGGTGATTTCCATGACAAACTAAACATTGCTACGCATACCATGAAAACTAGATAAACAACAAACAATATCATATCAAATTTTTTTTTTTTTTAAATCAAGGTTTGTTTTTTTGCATCGAGGATTAGACTTGGCTTCTGATTGGTGAAAACCAAAACCAAGTCCAATGTCTTTTAATTTTTTTACACACGCCCATTTTTTTTTATAAAAAAAAATGGATATTTAGTCATTTAAAAAAAACCAAGGCAGATTCGATGAACACAGTTGTGATCGTGGTTGTTGTCATTGTAGTCGTTGTCCTCGCATTTTTTGCTTTGCGCGGTTATAGTTCCAAAAAACCACAAGTACCCCAGGTTGATGATCGGCTAAATACCGATCGGCGTTTACCAGCCGACGATACAAAACGTCCGCGACGATCACGGGTTATTCCAAAATCAGAGGTTTACAAAAGGGACAGACAGGGAGTTAGGAATACATCAGGATTGACTGATAGCAAAAGGACTACATTAAACACCAGAGGACTTGTGCAATCAGAAGTTAGAAATTCAACGGTGGCTATCAAAAGTCAGGAATCAATGGTGGACAATAGTGATCCAGGACCAGAAAAGGCCAGCGTTTTCGAAGCCACGAGTCATCAAGACATAAATATTCTTTTTGGAAATGAGCGTCGACAACTCGTACAAAACGAAATCGAGGCTTTTGAAAAGCTTAGGAAAGGTGAGAAACAAAGCGTATTCAGTTTACGGGAAAAAAGCGTTTATGCATACAACAAAGACCCTGTTGTTTCGATCAAGGACAACACAGGCCAAACCATAAACCAACCGGCGATCAATCCAAAGTTAGGTGTTCAATACGGACCTCATGTGTTTTTATTGGATGAGAGACAAAAAGAAGATTACACGTTTTTTCTCGAGTACACGGAACGTCCATTCCTTGCATTAATATCTGAGAGTGCACAGAAGTGTCTGGGGTGTTTCCAGGTTTTGTCCGATGGTTCTCGCGCCATGGAGGCGGCTCCCGGGGTGTTTTTACCAGTTGTGCATTCCGAAAATGATGGAAAGAAACCTTTAGATTCGCTCTTTAAGACGCGCAACGCAGACTGTCTTTTGGTGTATCGTGCCCAAAATAAATTTGAATCACTCACCAAAGATGAAAAGCTCGCATTTGAGAATTTGAGAGATGGGCGACCTCAAACACTGTTTGACGTTTACAAATGGAACATCAACGTGAGTGGTAAGCCCGTCATTTTCAACCAAAACACATATTGCGATAACGATGATCACAGGACCGATTCATATTGGTGGAAAGACCTGGATACGCAGGAAGTCGGCTTTTCAAATCAAGGTGCTAGAATTTCATTTGACCAAGATAAGGACCTACGGGACAAGTTTTATTTCTTCTTGAGGCACAATGAGTTTCCGCTCCAAGGTTTAGAACGGAACAACCCGAGTTTTTATCTTTTCGTTGAAAACCAAACGTTGTACTACCGAGAGCTCAATGGAAACAAGTTCGAGGTGACACCATTGCACCAATCTGAAAATTTGCAAGATACAGTAAAATCTGGGGTTGTCGCAAAAACCGAACAACCGTTTGATGGTACAAATCTTAGTGAGCTAAAGAATGTACAAAACGTCAATGCTATCGCATTGTCCAACAATTACACAAAATTAACACCGAACGATAAATCGCAGTTTGACAAGTTAAGAAAAGGTTTTCCGTCAAAATTTCAAAAACCCAAGGGTGTCGACGGCATTGTTTTAAACGATGCACCCGTTAAGATCCGCAATACCACGGTAACCTTAAATGATATTAACAACAAGGATCCGAGGCCAGAGGCTTGGTGGTGGACGTTTGTGGGTCCCAAAACTGCCCGAATCGTGGAAAATAATCAGACACGTAACTTGAACAAAGACGAAGAGTCCAAATATCTAGTTTTTCAAGACATAAATCAGTTTCCGTTTCGAGCCTTTGAAGACGACGGGTCCTTGAAAAATCATGGGTTTACCGTCGATGATAACAACCTATTGACGTTCACCCCAAGGGCCAATAGTCAGTCTTACAACGTTGTTTGTCAACCAAAAGTGCTTTCAATGCGGGAAAACATGCTCAAACTATACGAATGCTACTATGAAGGATACGCCTTTCCACGGTGGTCCGTGAACTTTGTGATGGACGATTACGACGCGTATATGAAACCGACCCGTGTGTTTTACCAGCAAGGGAGCAAACGCGAAGATGTGAAAACTCTCGTCAAGGAAAGAGAACCCGTGAACATGACGATGGACAGACGGTACGATCAAGCCATGTTTAAGCAAATGTTCAGGTGGGATACAGGTGCGTATTCGAGGTTAGAGAACCCCCCGAATATCGCCGTGTACACGTTGAACCGTGTGCGGGTACCAACAAACGACGCAGATCCGACGGTTTACAAAGAGTACGACGTTCATATGATACACGCCATCGGTCTTGCTTTTGATCATGAAAGTCAACCTGATTACAAAAAATATATGATCGGGGTTGAAAAAAGTCAGCGCAACGCTGTCGTAAAGGGATTTTATATCCGGATGTTCCACATGATTTTCAAGGCGTGTCAATTTTTAGGGAAAAAAAAACTGGTGTGGTCGCTCGTCGGGGCCAATAACTTTGCGGCCCTATACGAAGATGATCAAATTAAAAAGGGAAATACCGATCAGTTTATCAGTATGTGGTTCCATGGGTGGGAGTTTGTCAGCAAGAAGTACCGTGATATTAATACGGATTTCATCGGTCACGAGTACAATGGTCACGACGCTTTACGGTTTCCCGAATGCATTCCTCGATTTATCGATGAAGACCATCTGTACGTAAACGCGTGGGATTGTTGGTCCATCGTCGGCAACGGAAATGCAATGGACAACTCCTTGGATGGGCATGTCGGCAGCATCAGCACCGCCGCCGTCTCTTCTTGGCCCTTGACCAATCTGCATTTGGATTCCGATGATGCGTACGTCGAGATTCAAGATATACCGACAGATGTATGCTAAATTTAATTATTAGTGGGGGTCGCTATGTGTTCTTGTCGTTCTTGACCGTTGCACAATACCCAAGATCTTAAGGAAAACACAAAAAATGAATAAACATTGGAAAACGAAAATACCTGTTTTATTTTTTCAAAACTTTGAATCCTTGTTCTAACTTTAAAAAAAAAAATCGATGAATGAACAGTGTCTCGGAGTTGTTGAACAACCGGATGGGACCACAAGGCCTTGTCGTCAGGATACATCCAAGACCAAAGCAAACGGGTACTGCACCAATCACCAGAACCAGGCGGCCCAGGCGATCATCGACACGATGGAGTCGATCTACGAACAAATTCAAGATCTGAGGAGAGAGGAAGGGGACACGGCCGATGCGAGGAACGCAATCGAGGCCGCGAAGGCCAACCTCCGCAACTTGGGCGTCGTGTGTGACTCGAACCCGGATTGCAGGAGTCTCCTGTCCAACGTCGTCGTTGAACTCAGGTTGCTTGCGTCGCCTTTGGGTCGCCCACCGGAGACCGAAAGTGGTGAGACCCTTGAAGAGCTCGCGGCGAGAGTCGAGAACTTGTCGCAAACCACAAACAACGACGTGCAGAGGGTCGTGAACGACGCGCTACTGGCCGCGAAGCAAGGTCAGAACGCGGACGCGACACTCGGTAGCCTCGAGGGCGAACAACAGGCCGAACGGACCCGCCAGCGCAGACAGGAGCGCGGGGTAAAAGACGTTTTAAAAACCATGGTGCACAAGCTCAAGGCCACAAACGAAGCAAGGCTCAGGGCCGAAGAAAAGGTCGAAGCTCTGACCAGGAAGATCGAGGAGGGTCGCGCGTCGCAGATGGTCGTCGAGGGCGACTGCACCAAGGAGTTACTGGACCAGCAGCACAAGGTGCGCGCGCTGGAGTCCATGAACGAGACCTTGATCGCGAGGGAGTTCGCCTTGGGGAAGAGCCTCGCGCAGCTCCAGCAGAGCCAGAAGAACGCCGCCGACATGATCCTACAGGTCAAAAAGTCCTATGAGGAAAAGCTCGAGGCCATGCGCGACACGAGGATCCCCTCGAGTCGGGAGACGGAGCTCCTCGACGAGATCGACCGGTACAAGCGCGAGCTCGCGACCGCGATCAACAGCATCGAGATCGCCAACGCCAGCGGCCGCAAAGCGCTCGAGCACGCGACCTCCTCGACACGGCCCTCGGGCGAGATCGCCGCCGAGCTTCTCAAGGTCAACGAGCAGCTTAAGCACACGTCCGAAGAGCTGTCCCGGGTGCAACGCCAGCGAGAGGAGTTGAGGGAAAAATTGGGCAACGCGGAAGTGCAATGCTCCGGCCGGATGGCGGCTCAGACGAATCGGAACTCCGAGTACACCAAAAGGCTCGAGCAGCAGATCTCGGACGCGAACCGGACCGTGACCAGGTTGACCGATGACCAGCGCGATCTCCAAGCCAAGATGCAGGAACTCAACACCAAGAGCCAGGCCGACATCACGAACCTCCGCTCCAAGCTCTCGTGGGCCGAGGCGGAGCTGAACCAGCACAAGACCTTTATGCGGCAGCAGCAGGAGCACCTCAAGCTCCAGGCCGCGAGCGCGGCGGCCGTGGCGAGGAGCAAGCAGAGTCAGATCGACTACGACCGCCGGCAGCTCGAGGAGACCCTGCGCAAGGACTTTGAGGTCAAGCACCGTGACCTCCAGGAGCGCTTCCGGGCCGCGAGCGAGATGTTCAACGAGCGCAAGCACGAGCTCCGCAGGGTGCAGGAAAAGTTGCAGGAGCAGCAGCAGCAGCTCGCAAAGAAGGACCAGGACCTCTCGCGGCGGGAGAGTCTCTTTGCCGAAAGACAGGCGGAGTACACTTTGCAAAAGGACCAACTCACCGAGGCGCGGAGCACCGCTCTGCTGCAGGTGCGCAGGTTCCAGGAGGTCGAAAGCGAGTTCAACAACAGGATCCGGCTGTTGACCACGGAGTTGATGCAGTCGAGGGAGCAACACCGCGCGAGACTGGAACAGATGCAGAAGGAGACCAAGGAGGTGATCGCCTCTAAAAACGCGGTCGTCCGGCGCCTGGAGGCCTGCGAGATCGCGCAGGACGCAAGTGTCGCGAGGACCCAGGAGCTCGCGGCGCGCAAGACGGAACTCGACGGCAAGTTAGAGGCGCTCACCAGCGCCAACGCCGAACTCTCGCGGCGGTGCGACCTCGACAAGCAGTCGATGCGGTCGAAGTTCAGCAATCTGGCCAAGACCTTGACCATGTGCGAGACCCGGTTGGGCGACTACGACCGATTCGTGGCCGAGAACCGAGCGCTTCGGGCGGAGGCTCAGGCCAGGTTGAAGGAGGTCCACGACAACAGGGACGCCCTGGAGCGGCTCAGACAGCTTGAGCACGACCACCACGGCGCGCGTCAACGTCTCGTCGAGCTAGAGGCGGCCCTGTACGAGTCGAACAAGCAGAAACAAGCGCTCGAGGCTACCGTTGGAGGGCTCAACGCAAACCTCGCGAATCTCAAACGCGACAAGCTCATGATGGAACAGACTCACAAATTGGCTCTGGACAAACACGAGGCGAAGATACGCGACCTCAACAGCCGCATTTCAGAGGAGCGACGGTCCCTCGAGAAAAAGGCCATCGATCTCGAAAAACGGGAGCACGTGACGGACCAGCAAAAGAGCCGGCTCCAGAAACAGGTCGACGCACTCCAAGCCCGTCAAGAAATAATCAACAATACATTTTTGGACACGATACAATCCGGCGCAAACCAGGTTGCATCGCTGCTTCGCCTGGACCCCCGTGAACCAGATCAGCCTTTAATCGAGTCCTAAACGATAAAAAAAAAATTACAAGACAAGAGAAAAACCCACGAAGGCTCAGGTTTGAAAAAAACAATTTTATAACATCGAGGCAAAAAAGATGGAAGGGTTTTTTTTTCGCCTCTTGTTTTACTTGCTATGTAGAAAACACGAGTGTGAACGTGATCGAGTAGACTTTACCACTGACCCACGTTGGGTCGGACAACACAAAGTCGACGCTGCCCGTGTTTAACCTGAGACCAACAATCGCACCTCCAGTGGCGCTGCTGACAAACGCCGGGGCTCCGACCACATTCTTGGTCCCTGTGTTGAGATTAATGAAAAACGGTGATGTCGCAGATCCGCCGAGCGCCGCAGTGATTGGCTCCGATACAAGGACGCCGTTTTCTTTGCTGTTGATGTTCGACCAGCGCGCGGACCCATCCGTGGCTGTGCAGACGATGGCCTGGCCAGGCACCGCAGGGGAGGTGGTCGGGTTCGCACCGACGATCCTCACGCCGCTGTCAATGACAAGACGGTTGTTGTCAAACGACAAAACCGGGTTCTCGCGATTGGCCATAAAGATCCCCTCGGACAAGATGTTTGTGGACGTCTGTTCAGAGCTGACAAAGAGACCCGCGCCGGTTAAGGATACGGTGCCACCTTCGGAAGATTCCGTGACGAATTCGTCGGAACTCGCGCTACCCGTCTGGAGAACACCGTTGGACACGCGGAAGGGCACCGTCGCGGACGACGACTCGAGCGTCCCAGGTGGGACAAAGGCGTCTGTGAACCCGACGGCTGCCAGCAAACCGTCGGGGTTGATGCGAGTGTTTGCGATTAAACTCGACAGTGACGTCACGTCGGCCGCACTAAATACCGCTGCTTCCGTTGCCTTTTGCATCGCATTATTGGCACGCACGACGGCGTAAATACTGATGATGTAAGCAACGCCCATCAAAAGAAACAGGAAAATGATTGCCGTGTGCGGAGACGACATAATTGGGCCGTTATATTGTGTGGTTTTTTTTAAATATATTTCACAAGGTCCTTTTTTTGAATTCAGACAACATTTTTTTTCCACATCTTTGAAACTTCTTGAGAGAAAAAAAACGCAAAATAAAAGGCATAGCAAATTTAGTTTTTTTTTTGATTTGTATCACCAGGCTTTTTGTATCACCAGGCTTTTTGATTTGTATCACCCTCGAAAGAATAACGACGGAGCTCTTCGTTGTAATTAATCTCGTGATTTTTGGACACTTGCTGGTTTGGTGGGGGAAAAAAAAAATCTTGTGTTGAACGTAAAACACGTTGGTGTTCAAAAAAAAACTAATCATAAATAAAAAAAATATTTATAGCGAATGTCGTGCAACCCCCAATTCCACAAGTGGGTCATTGTGCTTTCCAATCTGGCCTACCTGGCCCCGGCAACAGTTGCGTTGTTTAAAATGCAGACAGGGGAGATAACGCCGATGGACGGCGCCCCAATGGTGGCGCTGTTTGGGTTCATTACTTTTTTCGGGAGTTGGTCGTACCACAGCTGCCGTGCTGATCTCGCTATCCACACGAACACGGATCCTTGTCAAGAAACCAGTCGAAGGAATGTGGAGAAAATCCAACCGTGCGATAAATGCCCGGCGAACACGATGACTTGGGTCAACGACATCCCAGGTGCCCGCAAGGAGGATCCGTTGACTTTCCAGTTGGCTCATTTCATCGACTATTTCTTGGCGGAGTTTACGCTCCTCGTCGTCTTGATACACGTGTTGCCGATTTCCGACAAGGCGAGGAAGTTGATTATGGTTCTTTCCATGGTTTGGATCATCATGTTTCTTGGCGGCGGAAACGAGGCGTTTGCCCTGCTCCCGTCGCTTCTTTTCGTTTGCATTATGATCGTGTTTTGGGCCTTTACGTCGGCCCATGAAAAAAAGTGCGGCCAATTCTACACGCGGAACAAGGCGTGGACCTTGGCCACGCTGTCTGTCGTTTTGGCCACGGTGTTTTTTAAAGTGGACAAGGATCCGTACTGGTTGAAACATTCTCTTTGGCATGTTTTTGGCGGATTGTCCGCCGCGCTTCTTCTGACCAAGCCCGCCGGAAATTACGAAGATATCGATACCAAGGATCTTAAACTTCCGGCTCTACTCCGACGATTGCTCAAAGAGTATGAGTAATCACAAAATATGCAAAAATGTGACATGAAGAAATTTCGACATGAAACGGACACGAAAAATTAGTCTTTGGAATTTTTAAAAGTTGGGTTTTCCTAAAAGTTGGCAACTCGAAAAAAAAAATGAGAAACTTTGTATGAGCTCGTTTTTTTGTGACCAAACGTCGACACTATTTTTTTTTTTTCAAATCACAAAATTCATGGTTTCCAGGGTTACCGCGGACACGGGACACTATGACAACGCGGTTTGCAAAAGTTCAAGTATTTGGTTTTATTTTTGGGCAACCAATAGTGTTTTTTGTAGATAATATTATTAAGAATGACCATTGATGTTCAGATTATTGGTGCGACCGTTATTTTTAAACCTCAGATCATTTGTGTTTTTTTTTTGATTCCAATGAGATTTTTGGGTTTTTTTTGAAAAAACAAGAGTTTGGTTTAGATTGGTGGACCAAAAAAAAGAATTTCACAAACCAACAATTACACTGTTCAACACCCATGGCCGACTATTTTGAACCTGGTAATTTTGATTGGGCGCCCATGGATAACCGCATGCTCGCGTCTGCTTTTAGAGCGGTGACGTTAGTCGACGGTTGGCGTTATCTCCAAACGGTGCGTTTCAATCTGGTGGACATGACCACAAACCCCCCGCGTATGCTCAAGGTAATTACAGACAAGATATTTGAACTTTACAGCGGACACTCGGGTGCTTCGATGGTCTGGACAATTTGCGAGTTGACGAAAATCGCGACTATGGGATGGAAGTTTTATGTTCAAGCCTACTTTGACTCGGACCCGACGTGCTCTCGTTTAATGACGAATTCCGTATCGATCAAACTCATCGCTGGGTCCGGAACGGGTGGTTCCAAGTATGACCCAACAAAAATGGGCAACCCAACAAAAACCTATTTGGACAATATTGTCACCCCCAATAATAGTCCGGTAAACGACGTGTCGATTGTCGATTCAACGATAGAAACGCAGCAAGACGCGTTTGACATCTTGGGGGTCCACTTGGAAAACACCGCGACTTCTGTCGATCTTCCTCCAGAAACACCCACTGATTACGACACGGATGAGTCCTGGTGTTTGGACGATCAACACGGATGGGATACGACGCCAAGGGTGGAAAACCACGACGAAAAAAACAATCGTGCAAATATATGCAACGGGAGTCAATGGTTCGACGGATATTTCGGAAGTTTCGATGGAGTTTGAAAAATTATCCAATCGACTCGTGGAGTAAATTATTTGGATCAACGACGGGGCTCACTTAACCATAACCTTGGCGGATCAAAAAAAAAAATAATCCAAGAAGATTGGGTGCGATTTTTTTTGGTAAACTTTGGCAAACAATGAATAGTATTTATGGTGAATAAAAAGTTTTTATGCTCTCACTTTCAAGTTTTTTTTTTAAAAAAAAACCTTTGCCAAAGAGTTTTCAATTTTAAGGAAACAAAGACTTTCAAAAAAAAAAAGAAAAAAAATTTCTATATAAAAAGAAAAGCGTCCTTGGAAATAAGATGGCCGTTGCTTGGTTTATCGTAATCTTTATAGGTATAGTCGCTGCCAATGTCCTTGGTGTCATCTCAGTGACGAAACCGACGTTTTCACAGGAACAGTTTGACGCCCTCAGCAAATTAGCCGAGCACACAACCATCAATGAGAGTGGGTTTTTGGCTTCGCGCGGGTTTACCGACAATTTTGGCCCAAGCGGTTCGAGAAAGACACCTTTTGTTGTCACCGAGGGAAACATTAGTTCCTCCCGCGTTGCTGCCAACGGGGTAATCACCACGACGCCAGACGGCGCGGTGAACCTCACCCCCCCGGAACCTGGGTCGGGGCTCCAGTTCTTGCAGACCGACGGCAACGGCGGGGTTTTTTGGGGTGACGGGGTCGATGACTCGGTCGTGGAGGGTAAAGTGAACAAGGCCGGGGACACGATGACGGGCGTCCTTACCAGCACGAACACCACCGACGCGACAAGCGCGGGCACGGGGTCGGTGATTTTAAACGGGGGTTTAGGCGTCGGACGCACGATCCACGCGGGTAGGAACGTCGTTGCCGACGGCACGCTCTTTGGGTTAAGCGTGAACTTGAACGGAAGCTTGACCACCCTTCGAAAGACGAACCCGGACTCTCTCGGCGACAACCGCGTGCATTGGGAGAACAGGACCAACAGACCGACATGGGGACTCCTCGGGCCCGTTGTCGCTTCCCCGACGAACCCGTGCGCATCCGTCCGCTTTGGGGTTGGCTACGCCACGATCCAAGCCGCGAGTCTAGACTACATTTTTAACGGGAGCGACAACAGCGTCGCGCTAACGGGTGGGAACCTCAATGCGATCACGATGAGTCACACCGGTCAGTCGTCGCAGTTGAGCCTGTTTGCGGACGGCCAGAGTGTGTTTCCCAGGGGCGACTTGGCGGCGTCCAAGCAGTCCTGGTTCGAGGCTTGGTGGGCGGCTCAATCTCTCAACACGCTCAACGGGGCCCGGAACTTGAACGGTGGCTTCACGATCCCCGTCACGGGGACCAACATCTTTTCGGGCGCACCGGTCGCGACGGGTATGCACTCGACGGTGCCGGTGACCACGGACGGGGCTGACCCACAGTTTGAGTTCAACGGACTCACATCCCTCGAGTGGACCCAAACGACCAACGTAGCAGCAGCACCGCTTGTCAATCCAGTCGGCAAACGCGTCACGTGGCTGTACAACGGTCTGAAACAGCGCAGGTTCGAGGTCGTCATCCAAGGCACGTACAAGTCGACGGCCGTGACCCCGACCCCACCCGCGAGAAACCTGTTTCAGTGCTTGATGCGAACAAACGCGGTAGGAGCCACGCAGTTAGTCAACGGGACCGCGAGCGCGTGGTCGGAAGCGTCCTCGGCGTTCCCGGAAATGTTGTTCAGCGTCGTGTCCAAGAGAAAAATTCTAGTGTCCCCTGGCGACGTCTTTGAGGTTGCAGTCGGGTTCCACCCGATCTCGGCCTTGCCGGTGACGAACGCGGTGCTGGTGTGTCCCGAGCTGTCCATTTCTTTCGTCGCAATGTTAAACAACACCTGAGCCGATGATTACCATTATTGTTAGGAGCAACACCACCATTTTGGTTTAAGACGCGGGTTCAGGTGTATCCCGGTTTTATCCGCCTCGATGAGAGCGTCAATGACACCGGGAAGGATTGTTTTAATTGCGTGTTCAATGAAAATTTTGGTCTGGCTTTCCCTAGGGTTACTTTCGTCCGATATGTCGTCGGCAAGGTGGGTCAGCGTGTCGAGGACGAGTTGTTTTTTCTCCGGACCCGTGAGTCCTTGCATTTGCTCGACCTGTTGGATCAGGTAAACAACCGTTGCGACGACGTTGTGTTTCGTTAACCGCGCTCTTGACCGACAGTCAAAGGCGAAGAGCTGTTTTTCAGTGACAGTCGCGGGCATTGTTTTGATTGTCTCTTCTTTTTTGTTTTTAAAAAAAAAATCAAAGACTATTTTTCATTTTTACTGAAAAATTTTTTGTAAAGAACTTGGTCCAAATTTAAGAAAAAACAAATTTTTTTTTCGGTCCATCGGTGTTCAAAAAAAAAAATATAAAATATCCGGGTCCTTTCAACAAAAGCAAAAAGCTCCTTTTTCAATTGTCGTTTAAAAAAAAACCATGGATAAGCCTTTAGCTATTACGCTTTGGTCGCTTGCTGGATTGGTTGTTCTGGTTATTGTTTTCTTAATCATTTTTTATTTATTTAAGAATCGTTGGTTGCCCAAGGAAAAAAAAGAAAAGCTTCCACCAGAGTCTGACGCGAGTAATGAAATAGTAGAGATTATTGTAGAATATTATTTGTTAAAACAGGTCACACCGACTGTTATTGACAAAGTATTGGAAACATTGGAGTGCGATGATAATGCTTGCGAAAGTTTAACTCAACAAACGATCAATGATTTGAATGATTTGGAAGAAGATATCGAGGGTGTGTTGAAACTTGAGAATAATTCGAATAATTTTATGAACATCTTGCAAATGTGTTTGGTTTACTCGGATGCCAAATTCCAATTTTACTTTCCTTTGCGTGAAAAAACCTCCAAGGATCATTTTCGTTGCCTCAAATGCGAGTTATCAAAGCAAAATTCAAATTTCTCAAGATTGCAGAAAAGTATTGAAGAACTCGGGGACAAGATTGGCGTATTATTAGCGGATTTTGAAGGGTTTGATTCTTGTGCAATGAAGAAGCGTGCTTTGCAGGTTGCTAACACAATTTCTTTTTACGAAACGCTTGGGCCGTTTGATATAAAAAAGCATATACCCCCAGTTCTTTAAACGGATCCTGGAATCATTGGGTTGTTTCTAGAAAACTGGATTGCAACCATCGGCGGATTGGTCGTTCTCGTTATCGTTGTTCTAGTCAGCGTTTATTTATTTAAGAAACGTTGCTCAAAGCAAAAAGTAGACCGTTTGTCAGGAAATGGCGATACGCTACTACAAAGTTTGGTTGATTAGTACTTTTGGAAGACAATAACACTTGAATATTTTAAAACAAAATTGAAAACTGTGGAGAGTATTTGCCACGAGAATCCGGAGTTTGATATCGACAATATTCTACATGGTTACAACGCGACAAAGATAAAAGAAACCAATGATGAAGAACACATTTCCAAAATGATTAATTTGCACACTTCAGCAAAAGACGCGTTTTATTTTCCATCTGGAAAAAATACTTCACTCGAGCATATTCAATGTTTAATTACACAAACATCCGATTCAAGTACCAAATACTCGCAGTTACAGACAAAAAATCAATGCACTCGAGACAAAAATTGACGCCTTAATACCTATTATTCCTGTAACACGAGAGTTGTCAATAGAAGCGCATAATGGTGTGATGCAACGCGCGTTTCATGTTTCTGCGGCTCTGTTTCCAGCTTTTTTGGTATGAAGAATACAAATGCTCAAATTTGGTATTAAAATCGAGTCTTTACCAATCGCTGGTACTCAAGTTTTCGTACGATAATTTGGGTTTTAACACGATGGGTTTTCTTGAACATCTCGCCAAGCGCTAAAAATTCTGGCGTTGATTATCTTTTTGATCTTTTTAAATAAAGACTGTAAATAATATTGTTTTAATCGAAGGTTTTATGTAAGTGAACATTGTTTTCAGGTTATATTGGACACTCGGGATGACCGATTCGAAATGTAAACTTTTGCGTCGTAGTCGGTATAAATGCATGGGAATGGTGCAGACTGACGCACATTTAAATCCGCATCGTGAAAAACGGGTTGACAAAGATTTACACTCGATTCTTCCGCGTCGCTCGATGAGATCAACCGTTCTTTGGATCCATGATCTTCACTTGCGCAACTGCATGAGCAGGTGCACGTCATTTTTCCGGTAATGTCATCAATCTCGACAGTGGCAAAGGTACCGTGACTAAAAACTGTTACGGGCATTTGTTTTTGTTTTTTTTTCAATGGCCAAACGTATAAAAAAAACATTTTTTGGAAAACCCAAAAAAAAACTTATGCAGTGCGTATCACGTCGTTTGATGAAATTGGTATTAGAAGAATTCGAGAATTAAAACGTTTTCAACAACGCGTCGGCTTAAAAAAAGCGTAGACTTTGACCGAAAATATTTCATCACAATGTTTATTGACATCTGCCAAAGAATCACCCGGAAAAAAACTAGTCAAAGAACAAGTATCCGTCGGAGAACAAATGTTACAAAATGCAGACAAAGTAAAAACGTTATTAACAGCAGTCGGGAAAAAAGTATTACAAGACGCATATGAAAAACCAAAGTTAAAAGTGGACGCAGAAAAAATGTTAGGCCAGGCGTGTGAAAACCCAAGCATCGAACAAGTCGATGATCACGAATGGTCAGAAAGGATAGACGAAAAAAAAATGTTAGGAGACGCAGGACCAATATCAAGAGGAGTAGACGCAGAGCCAACGTTAGAAAAGGTATACGCAGACGCAGAACCAATGTCAAGAAAAGTGTACGTAGAGCAAAATGTAGAAAATGTAGACGCAAAACCAAAGTTAAGACAAGCGAGCAAAGATGAAATGTTAGAACAGGTAGTTTCAAGGCCAAAGTCGGAACGAGAGAACGAAGAACAAATGTTAGGAGAAGCTAACACCGACGCAGGGCGGGAAAGAGAAGACGAAGAACCAGAATTAGAAATAGTAGCCAAATCAGATACATCAGAGCATACAGCAACAACTCCATCATCTGACAAATCTGTCGAAGAACTTAATACAACAACGACCACTGGCAAAACATTGTTGTATACACCAGACAGCAGCACCGTTAAAGCAAAGAAGCAAGTGGGATTACGTGGTGCATTATTGCAAGAATTAAAAATGTTTAATGAAAACAAAATCGGTCTATCGCCAGAGAAATATGAGGTGTTACCTGAACATGAAAAGAGTTTATACACACTAGTACGTTTGCCAATACACGACGAGGTTAAGCAAAGGTATATAAAAGCGAATAGAGAAGAGTTACAATCACGAATAAATACCGTGGCAAATAAGTTATTAAAATTTACACAAACACCAGCTTCTAATCAAGAATCCAAGTGCTCTGTTACTGAAGAAAATCGTACGGGTAAAATGGGCGTTTTAAATGCGCAAACAGATAACGAAAAACAAAATGCGCCCGCTAAAAATCACCAGCAGCTGGATTTAGAAATAAGTAGCGAGAAGTATAATTTATTAGATGAAAACTCCCAATTGATGTATCGACCCATATACAAATATCAACACCAGTGTGGTGAATCGTATTTAGCTTTTGTTCTACTACTGAATGATGAAGAGAAAACAAAAGAAGCACAGCGCAAAACGGAAAAACTTTTTCCGTTTGAGTATAACAAACTATCAGAACAAGAACAAACCAAGTACGCGATAGAAGAGTCACCGTTCGGTGATTTGTATATCAAGTCATCCGCTTAACATTGTCGACATTGTCGATTTGCAAGGGGTGTGTCGACAGTTCTTGGACCTTAGTTGCGGAACATGTGTCAAGAAATAGGTCTTGCGATCGCGTGAACAAATACTTTGTCACCAAGCGTTGCCTGGTTCCTAATGTCATGTCTTGAGGTATTGACAAAAAAAGCGTCACTGTAAACGAATTGAGTCGCTTGAAACACCGGACATTTGTCGTCGTCGAACAGAAGTTTACGTGAAACGTTAAGTAGCCATGCGCGGTCATCGCTTACATCGTCGAACCGGAGCTTTCCTTTGGTGTTGGTGAAAACAAAGTCGTCGTTGCCGTCCAGGTTGGGGGACCAATATGAATCGATCGGAGCCCGGAGCCGTGCGTGAACAAACACCTCATCACCACCGTGGGACTCAGTGATGTTGTCGAACAGACCCGGCAGTTTATAGTGTGTGAAACGATATTTTTTTATTTTTTTCCTTGATCCAGATAACATTTAAAGCATTTTCGCGTCGATATTGCACAGAATCGACCAAGTTACAACTCGAACTTTTACATTCAAAAAGTTTGTTTAGGATACGCTCTTGTTCACATTTTTTTGTGGTTTGTACCCAAAAAAACAAAGATGTGTCTCGTGGCTGGTCACTTTGTTATCTATCGAGATTCTTTCATTCCAGTAGAAACACTTGAACATGCATTTTTTGTGGCCAAACAAGCAAATGCACTTGGTTTTTTGGAAATCACAGATCAATTTCAGTTAACTGCATACTTGAAAAAGAACAAGAACATTAATTGGGGGGTCGACAAAGAAAACCTTCTCAATCGTCAATTTGTGTACCAAAACTCCAATGATAATTTTTGGTTTCCCGTCACGACTCTTTGCGATGGTATCCCTACCTATGACGAACTTGTTAATCTTGTCACCGATTTACATCGTGCCAAAAAGTGTACACAAAAAGAAATGAACATTCGATTTTGCTAAACTATTAAGGCTGGCTTGTGTTTTTGGGTAACCTCTGCAATACTAGATATTCGCTACATTTCGAACACCATTTAACTGGTTCAGCAATGTTGGATTTTGTGCAACTTGGGCATGTTTGTTCCACGATATACTGTCCATCGGAACTCTTGATTCCATTTTCGCTTGGGCATGTTTGTTCCACGATATACTGTCCATCGGAACTCTTGATTCCATTTTCGCTTGGCACTGTTGTACGTGGTTTTAAAAGTATAATCCCAATTACAAACGCCATAAACAGAATTGCCAAAAATATCCATATATAAATTGTCATTGTTTTTTTTTATGTCAATAGCTTCAACGTTACAGTTTGCTTGAGAACACTCGATTTTTTTCTTTTCCTGCTTACTACTCTTTTTACGTGATTGTGCAAATATCATCACGATTACAAGCGCAAAAAAACATGCAAAAAAAAAATATAAATCGTCATTGTTTTTTTCTGTAAACCATGAGCGTAAAAATATATTTTTTATTATATATCCACGTTGAAAAAAATATGAGTCCTGTAATATTGGCTTGTTCTTCTTTTGTGTCGTCCGCAAGCCCAAACAGCGTTGGTTTTTCCGGTGTGCGGCCTTGTGTTGCATTCGACGAAATTTCGGACTCGGATGCAACTATTATTTTATCACTTGTATTGAGGCTTACATATCGGCCTCGGCGCTATCATTAAAACAATCCACCAAAAACCCTTTTTTAAAAAAAAAATTGACTTGCCATTTTGAAAACTTTTACCAATTTTCGTAGATCTTTAGATCCATGGAACATCCCAAATCTCCAGAACAGAATTTTGTTGCATCAGTTTCGTTGGATTTTCCGCAACATGGGCATGTTTTCATAACGTCACACTCTCCATTGTGACTCTTAATTCTGTTTTTGCGTGATTGTAAAAATATTATCCCGATTACAAGCGCAAAAAAACAGACGATTGCCAAAATATATAAATTGTCATTGTTTTTTTTTTGTGTCAACCATGAACATAAAAAATATTTTTTTATTATATATACAAATATTTTTTTATCAAACCATTAATTTGTCATATGAAAAATTTTTACTTGTAAATTTTCCGGCAATGACGAAATTTTTTTTTTATTTTACGTGCCGCATTTTTATTTTGAGGTACATCGAGCCTTCACTTTTCAAAACCGACGCTTATGTCTTCTTCGTTGAACATCTGCAACATCCTCGTCCCAGTCAAGCCCGACCGTTCGACCTCGGTGAAGGACCTGCGGCCGACCATCATGCGCTACATTGGCTTCGACTGCGACCCGCGCCAGTGGAGACCGGATCAGATCCCGCAGGCCAAAAGCCTCCTGGACCCTGTCCTTGAACAGGCGAAACTTGAGCTCCCAAAGTACAGGAGGTGCGAGAACGTGATCAAAACCATCGAGTTTGTGTTGGAAGCCTTGAACGAACTTTTGGTCAACGGGCCGTTGATTGGTGATTTGAACCGGGCGCAAATTTCAGTTTGTCGTCAACTCGGATGTTGTCGAGCGCACCTGAACTCGTCTGGCGATTCAGATTTGCTTCAAAGCCCTCGGGCGCAATCTGGTTCTCGCAAGGACCCGATTGTTTGTTCTTCTTCTCCTGTTCGTCGTGCGGCGTCGCCAGAACCCGTGGAAGACGAACATTCAGTGCAAGTCGTGCTTCCATGCCATTGGCTCCGGTGCTTCTCGATTGAGTTGTGGACCTGTCTCATCGAAAATGGGATGTTCCCGGACCACACCCGCTCTTGCTTGATGTCCACGACGTTTAATCCATTGTTGATGGCCTTTACATCCTTGGACAAGATATTCAGCGACGACCAGCATCGCGTGCAGCTGTTCTCGGACTACGTTTACTCTGCTTTTGTGCTCACGACCCAGTTCTTGTTGAATTTTATCAACGTGTTGGTCAAAGAATCTGTTTTGCCCAAAGCAGTCTGGAAACTTCCTGTTTGGTATCCTGGCTATTCAAATTATATTGTCTACAATGAGACTGTTGTGAGATCCATGATTTTCGATACTCTTTTCAACAGCCTCGGGCAATTAACGCCAACGGCTGTGGTTTCTCCGCCTGTTCAAAGCATTCCAATTGACGGACAAGCCAAGTTTATCGCAAGGACCATTTCCCACGTTTTGCGACTGAACAATTCTCACTGGGTCCAAGAAGTTCAGCATGATTATTATTCCGACGAATGCCTGATGCGGTTTTTTGTTGATTTCCAATGTGCCCACATCAGTGGGCCGATTATGGACATGAGAGCCTTTGCACTTTCCGGTACGTTGAGTTTTTTTTGGCTTTTTTGGCGCTAATGTTTTTGTCGTGTTAGTATCCAAGATTCCAAGCATTCCGCGAATTCCAGAAAACGACCAAGGCGATTTTTTGGACTTTTTGTCTCCTGATCGTTCTTTGTTTGAACCGGACATGAACCAGCTGACTTTAAATGGAAACAGTTTGCAAGATGGCTCCAGTTTAAAACTTCACAACCCTTTGGACATTGACGAAACCGTTGATGATGAAGTTCTTTTGCAATTGCAAGCTAAGATTGCTTCCACGTTGGCTCTTCGAAAAATTGAAGCGGAGCGCAAGAGGCAAGAGGAGGAGGAGGAGCGCAAGAGGCAAGAGGAGGAGGAGGAGCGCAAGAGGCAAGAGGAGGAGGAGGAGCGCAAGAGGCAAGAAGAGGAGGAGCGAAAAAGACAAGAGGAAGAAGAGGCGGAGCGAAAAAGACAAGAGGAAGAAGAGCGAAAGAGGCAAGAGGAAGAAGAGCGCAAGAGGAAAGAAGAGGAGGAGCGCAAGAGGAAAGAAGAGGAGGAGCGCAAGAGGCAAGAAGAGGAGGAGCGCAAGAGGCAAGAGGAGGAGGAGCGCAAGAGGCAAGAAGAGGAGGAGCGCAAGAGGCAAGAAGAGGAGGAGCGCAAGAGGCAAGAGGAGGAAGAGCGAAAGAGGCAAGAGGAGGAAGAGCGAAAG
>JACCDH010730885.1_pt1 | contig 22255 bp, 16 predicted proteins | sample 7442481 | NCBI WGS metagenome assembly JACCDH01 (sample SAMN15323433, study PRJNA562643) | freshwater metagenome | isolation source: river surface water | place: USA:Blue River Watershed | collected 2017-08-15
CAAGTTTTGATGCTGATAATGAGGCTAAAGAACCTCCAAAACTACCCATCGGTGTACGTACAGCCGATACTATATATACTTCTTTCATTTATTAAAAATTGTTAATGTTTGTGGCTCAAAAGTACTATTTTTTATTAATAATTGGACTTTCTAATAAGCTGTTAATATTGCTTTATAATTTATTCTTATTTAGTATATTTACGAATAAAAAATTACCCAAATGTTCAATTTCTTCAATAAAAATGCATTAATTAATAAATTAAAAGAACAGTTGAGGGAAGAACAACAAGCCAGGGAAGCTGCAGAAATAAGGCTAGAAGAATTTACCTCAAATTTTAAAAGTTCTAAAGATTATTTATTATACAAAATAAAGGAAGATGAGCAAGTTATTAAGTCTACTGTTAATCAACTTAATTTAACTGACCAGAAACTTCAAAACTTATTAAACTCTGTCAATGAAATTATTTGTAGAATTAGCATTGATGGTATTATTACATACATAAATAACTCTGCACATATTAAATTAGGTCTGAAGGAAGATCAATTTATAGGTAAAGGGTTTTCAAAAATATTTGATCCTGATGGAAAATATAAACTTGAAGAAAAGTTAAATGATTTCTTGAAAAATCAATCAACCGATTATTTCGAGTTTTACTTTAATCATCCATTAACCAATAAACGAATCTGTATTGGACAAAGCTTATCGCTTGTAAAAAACAATGAAAACCAAGCTCTTGAAATAAATTCAGTTTTAAGAGACATCAGTGAAATTAAAGAATATGAGCAAAATCTATTAACGAATAGCTCGCGATTAGAGAGTTTAATTAGCAACCTAAATTTTGGAGTACTTGTAGAAGATGAAAATCGCAAGATAGTGCTTGTAAACTCAATTTTTTGCTCAATGTTCGGAATCCCTTATTTACCCGAGCAAATGATTGGCTTTGATTGTTCAGATTCTGCAGAACAAACAAAACATTTATTTAAAGATCCTGAAAAATTTGTTTTGGATATTGATGTTGTATTAAAGAATCGTGAAAAGGTTACCGATTTTCAACTGCATTTAAATGATGATAAAGTATATAGTCGAGACTATATACCTATTTTCACAGATAATATTTACAAAGGACATTTATGGGTATACAAAGACATTACAGAACAACATAACACCTATTTGGCCATTCAAAACTCTGAGGAAAAATACAGGGGGGTAATGGAAAATATGGAGTTGGGTTTGATGGAGGTTGATAATAATAATATCATTACCAAAGTATACGAACGATTTTACAAGATGTTAGGTTATCAACCTGAGGAGATGTTAGGTAAAAATGCGATTGAGTTACTTTTAGTAGAAGAACATATAGACACGATTAAAGATGTTGCAGACCAACGATTGCAAGGAGAATCGAGTGCATATGAGATACAAATAAAAAATAAGAATGGAGATCCTGTTTGGGTATTAGTAAGTGGTGCGCCTATTAAAAACGCTAAAGGGGATATCATAGGGTCATTAGGTATCCACTATAATATCAGTGAGCAAAAGCAAATATTAAAGCAGTTAGAAATTGCTAAAAACGAAGCAGAGCATGCTCGACAAGCGGAATTGAACTTTTTAGCAAACATGAGTCATGAGATAAGGAATCCTATTAATGCAATTATCGGGATGTCAAATCTTATGTATGATACTGAGTTGAGCAAACAACAATACGAATACCTTGAAACGATAAAATATTCATCTGAGATATTAATGAATTTAATATCTGATATTTTGGATATCAATAAAATTGATTCGGGAGAAATTGAAGTCAATAAAAAAGAAATCAATATTACAGATCATGTAAAAGCAATTATTAAAACTTTATCTTTTAACACAAGAAATAAAAATATAGAAGTACTAGAAGAGTTTGATTCTAGAATTGTTCATCACATCTTAACTGATTTGAATTACTTTAATCAGATTCTAATGAATTTAATTGGTAATGCCATTAAATTTACAGAAAAAGGGTACATAAAGGTAGTTGTTAAATTAATATCAGAAACAAAAGAGAAATATAATTTAAGATTAGAATTTATTGATACCGGAATTGGTATTAGTGAAGAAGAAATGCCTTATATTTTCGACAATTTTAAACAAGCTAATTCCAATATTCGAAAAAGGTTTGGTGGGACAGGTTTAGGTTTAGCTATTACTAAAAAACTAGTTGAAATACAAAATGGTAAAATTAAAGCTCAGAGTGAATTAAATAAAGGTACAACGATTTCTATTGATTGGGAATTAGAAAAAGGTAATAAAATAAATGTCCAAAGAAATAATTCTAAAAAGATATCTGAAAAAATTAATTTAAATAAAATACTGATAGTTGAAGATAATGTCATAAATCAAAATTATTTAAAAGGGATATTTTCGAAAAATAAGATTGAATACTCAATCGCAAATAATGGCAGAGAAGCTATAAAATTATGCGAAAAAGAAGTGTATGATATGATATTGATGGATATCCGAATGCCAGAAATGGACGGTTATGAAACTACTTTATGGATAAGAAACCAAGATGAAAATGAAAATCAAAAAGTGCCAATAGTAGCTTTAACAGCTTCGGCATTGGTTGATGAGAAAACAAAAGCAATAGAAGTAGGAATGAATGACCATTTAAGTAAACCTTATACAGAACAACAATTGATTACGATTATTAATAAAAATTTAAAGATAGAAATGCCGATAAGTGCCGATACAGAAACAACCAATCGGAATGTATATACCTTGCCAGATGTTTTTGATGAAAATTTAATAGAAGAGTTTTACTTGGGTAATTTAGAACATTTAAAAATGATATTTAATAGTTTTTCTAATGTTTTAGACGCTGATTTAATTGCTATAAAAAATGCACTTGCTCAAAATGATCTAAATAGTATACGTTCTATTATTCACAAAATTAAACCAAATTTTAGCATTGTTGGATTTAGTAAGCTATCCAATAAATGCGATATTGTAGAAAATAATATTTTGAGAAATAATACCTTAGGGATGGATGAAGTTGAATTTGATGAATTCTTAACGGAATTGAAAGAGGTTACTTATTTATTAAATACTGAAATAGAAAAATTAAATTCAATTTAAATTATATATATGAAAGTAATTATTGTTGATGATGATATTACCTCCTGCGCTTCATTAGAGTATTTATGTTCCAAAGTACAAGAAATTGAAATTGAAGGGGTATTTAATGACGCTCTCTCTGCAATAAATTTTCTAAAAAATCATAAAATTGATTTGATATTATTGGATGTAGAAATGCCAGATTTTTCAGGATTGGATTTGGTGAAATCCATACCTAATTTACCTTACATTATATTTACCACCGGACAGAAGGAATATGCTGCAGATGCATTCGAATACGATGTCGTAGACTTTATTACAAAGCCTATTACCTTACCACGTTTATCCAAATCAATTGATAAAGTACAAAAGCTTCAAAAATCAGAAAACTTAAGTTTTAAAGAATCTGACTTTATATTTATAAAATCGGAGGGGAGATTTGTAAAATTGAACATCGAAGATGTATTATACATTGAAACCCTGGGCGATTATGTTGTTTTTAATCTAGAAAACCAGAAAAAGCATATCGTTTATTCGAGTTTAAAAGCAATGGATCAAAAATTATCAAACCCTGTTTTTGTAAAAGTTCATCGCTCTTACATTGTAAACATTAGTAAAATAGTTGACATTGAAGAAAACAATCTAGTAATTGGAAATAAAGTTATACCAATTAGTAGAGCATTAAAGCACGATTTAATGGTTAAAATTAATACCATTAATTAAGCACGAATTGCTTTTTCCCATAATACTGTTTGATTTCCTTTTATTAAACGAATTAATCCTAGGTATACACTATAATTCATAATGAAGAAATAGTAACAGATTAGTGCGATTTTGTTATTTATTTTCTTTTTTGATAGATTGTGACCTACTAGAACTAATCCATAAAATAACACTTGCATAGTCATTAATAAGGCTGATATCATGCTGTAGTTATTTATTACTAATAATAGATTTAATATAAATATAACAGGTAATAAAAATGGACAGATGGCCCAGCGTAATACACGATGCGAAAGGTATTGCAATGTTATTATTCCAAATTTAAAAGGATTTAATAATGGGTATAGTTTTGCTACAGCTTGTAAACCCCCAGCACTAATTCTAATTTTTCTTTTTAGTTCTTCTTTAACATTTGCTGAACCAGTTTCCATTGCGTATGCATTTGGTTCATAAATGATTTTCTTACCACTTTCAACAATTTTCATCGATAAGTAAAAGTCTTCTATTAATATGTTTTCTTCAACATGGAACATATCCGATTTCCTTACCGCAAATAATTCACCAGCTGCGCCCATAGTACTGTGCAATTCAGAATCCATTCTCTTTAAATACGATTCATATTTCCAATAGATTCCTTCACCTTCAGCTGAACTTAAATTTTCATTTTTGTAAATTCTTTTTTCACCTGCTACCACTCCAACGTTTGGGTCTTCAAAATTGCGCACAATATTTCTGATCCCATCAAAATTAATATCAGTATTTGCATCTGAGAAAATTAATACATCAGAAGTTAACAATGGAAATACTCTATTTATAGCATTTATTTTACCTTTACGGGCAACATTATGGTATAGTTTTATTTCTGGATATTGTTGAATTATATTCTTCGTGTTGTCTGTAGAACCATCAGTAATAAATACATATTCAATTTTATCTTTAGGATAATTTAATGCCAAACTGTTTTCAATTTTTTTCTTTATAAATTCTTCCTCATTATATGCTGCAACAATAAAAGAAACAGATGGTAAATAGTCGTTATTAAATTCTGACTTATTAACAAACATCCTTTTTGCTTTTACAAGAAATGTAACTAATATTCCATAACCTAAATAAGAGTAAACGAGTATTCCAATTAATACCAACATTGTTAAGTTAATGTATTCCATCTTTTTTAATTTAATTTTTTAAAGCCAGCAATATTTTTAATGCCATCCATACTTCCCTGAATGTATTTATTAGCATTTTCAAATTTGTTTTTCAATACCATTTTCAATAAATTAATAGGCATTGATACGGTGAAATGATAAAGTATATAAAGTTTGTATGATATATTAGTTTGATGTGTTCTCATAAAAGAAATTCTATTCCTAGTTAAGTAATAGCTCTTTAAAGGACTATCTTTACCTGTGCTTGTTGATTCCTTATGATAAATTTTTGTATTAGGATTAACATAGATTGATAATCCTAAGGATTTTACTTTCTCCGATAAATCCAGTTCTTCATAATACAAAAAATACGATTCATTAAATCCTCCTACTTTTTGAAAAACTGATTTTCTCATTAACATCGCTGCACCATGAGCATATTCTGTTTTGTAGTTATTTGAATCAACTGCCTTACGTAAAATTTTATTTCTACCTGTAATTCGATTTATTCTTGTAAAACCTGCATATTGAATTTTTGTAGGTTCTGAATAGTATTTAATAATAGGGCAAACAATTCCTGCATCATCTAAGTCAATAATAGTTCTTTCCAACTTGTGTAATGATCCTGAACTAATTACGGTATCATTATTAATGAAGTAAAGTAAATCGCCTTTGGCAATGTTTGCACCAATATTGTTTGCAGCAGCAAAGCCTGAGTTCCATTTTAGAGGTACATAAACCACATTATCAATAATCTTACTCAAAATTATATCATTTCCAAATTCAGCCTCATTGTCTACAACAATAATTTCTAATTCAGGATATATACACAAATCGCGTATCGATTGAAGTAGCTCAACCGTTACTTCGATTTGTTTGTAATTGACTATTATTATGGAAATCATAAATTATTTAGCTATTTTTTTACCAATCACTTGTATTGCATTTCCGCTTTTTTTGCTGCGTGTATATTGATCGATGTTTACTAAAAGTTTAGCTATTGGTAAGCTTAAGGCTTGTGTAATGATGCCGGCTTTTTTACCTAAGTATGCAATTTCCCATCCTAGTCTCGATAATATACCATCAGAATATGCGCTATATTCAATCTCAAATCCTGCATCAGTAAATCTCTTTTCTAATCCTTTTAAATCGTATACCTGTCCGATGTGCTCTTTATCTAACCACTCTTGGTGTTCATTAAATAATGACTGTGGAAAAATGGTTTTTTGAGTTACGTTCGGAATTTTTACCAATAAATAACCGCCATTATTTAAGCTTTCATAAGCTTCTTTAAATGGCATTTCTTCTGCCTTAATGTGTTCAAACACATCTACAGAATAGATAAAATCAAATTTCTTTTGATTTAAACTGTCGATTTTTCCTAAGTGTGTTTTAACATTTGTGTACGAATTGTTTTTGATAACCTGTTTAACAGATTCAATTCTTTCTTTATCAATATCTAATGCAATAAAGTCTGCATGTTGTATTGCTTCACTTAGCATATAAGTATACTCACCATAACCACATCCTAAATCTAAAATTGATGTGAAATTATAAGTAGGTAACTTATGAATCATTTTTTTAAATACTAATGATCTGGCATAATTACCCAAATTAGTGTATCCAAAGATTGCTTTTGTTAATTTACCAAGAATGGGATAGTTGTTCATTCTTTCACTGGTAATGGTTTGTGATTTTCCGAATTTTAATTGTAATGTGTTCATGATGTTTTGTTTTTTAGTTTGTTTGACAATAAAATGTACATTGGATTGATTACTGAAAAATTAATTTTATTATTTATAAATATTTGTGCTGTTACGATACTTACCCAACTTGCAAGCACGTATGCAATTGAAATTCCTATTGAACTGTATTTATTAGCGAAGTAGAATTCTAATCCTATAAATAAAATGCTACTAAATACCAGAATCTTTAAGTTTAAATCTGGTCTTTCCTTGATGTCAAGAACAATACCCATTGTTCTTCCTATAGGTTTTATAAAGGATGCTAGGATGATAATTCTTAAGAGTAAACTCGATTCTTTTATGTAATTAATTCCTGCTACTATCTCAATGATTTTTTCACTAAAAATAAATAATACAATAGCTGCAGGTATTACGAAAAACCATTGTGTAAATAAACTGTCGGTAATTACTTTATCTAATGACTTCTTTTCAGTATACGCTCGATGAAGCTTAGGGTAAAATACTTGTGCTGCAGCATTCAATGGAATTTCTAAATAATTAGCTATTCTTATTGCGATATGATAAGCTGCTAAACTACTAGGTTGAGCATAAATACTTAATATAAAAATATCTGATTTGTTTATAAGCATTGATACTAAGTTGGTGCCAAATACATATTTTCCAAACTCTGTAATCTTTAAACAAATTTCTTTACTTGTTTTTGCATTGATTAATTTAGATGAACTTTTAATAATGTAAAATAAGCTTACAATAAATGCCGATACACCAGTAGTTATTAGTACAGTGATAGGTGTTATGTTATCTGTATATATTAAGAATCCAACAATTAACATTGAAATAGATACCCATATTAAATTGTTCTTTACTATTAATAAATGTTTCTCTTCAGCTTGTTTAATTATATTTATGAATTGTAATAATCCAATTCCTATAACAGAAAATATATAATAAATCGAATAACTGAATTCATAATTATTACTATTTATAACATTGAGTACCTGAAATAATATCATTACAAAAACATACGTAATAAAAGATAAAATAAGGTAAACAACTAATGCTGATTTAATGATTGAATATTTGTTTTCAGGATTTGATTTTAAATGATTTATCAATGAATTCTGAATAAAACCTATTCTGATCATATCAACTATAGACGTAATCGATTGAAATAAAGCCCATGATGCAAGTGTGTTTGTAGAAAACGACTTTGCAATAATTACAAACAATAAAATATTGAACGTAAGTATAATAAACTGATTACTCAACGCAGTAGAAAGTAAAGATGCTTTATTTATAATTTTTTTCATTATGCGATTTGTTGATACACTTTTTCTGTTTCACTAGTTATAAATTTCCAAGAATACATCTCTTTTACTTTTGTATAGCCACTTTCACCTAGTTGAATTGATAGCTCAGCATTATTAATAAGTGTTTTAATTTTTGATTTAAGTTCCGATACATTACCCTTCTCATACAACAATCCATTTTCGCCATCTTTTACGATTTCATTGATACCATTAATATTTGTTGCAATGACTGGTTTCTTGTAGGCATTAGCCTCTAACAATACAATACCCTGTGTTTCATAATAAGAGGGTAGAACTACCATGTTTGAAACACTAATCCATTTATTTACTAATTCTGAATCAAGTGAACCTAAGAACCAAATTTTATTCTTAATGCTAGGAATAGATTCTACATATTCTTCGATTTCTTTTTTGTATTCTCCATCACCAATAATTACACATTTCACATTTGAATCTAATTCTTCGATGGCATCAACTAAGTCCTTAACACCTTTTGTTTTCTCTACTCTACCAACAAATGTTATGATGTTCATTTTATTTGATGAGGAACTTACATTTTCTGGAACATTTACTCCATTGGGTATTACGTTAAAATTTTTAGAGCCATTTGATATTTCTAAGATGTCATCTTTGAGAGAGTTCGAAACTACAATGATATTTTTTATTCTTTTAAGTGAAATTTTTTCAATTTTTTTACTTAAAAAGTAGAAAATTTTATATTGTAATGTGAGTTTATCATTTTGTATGGATTTATTTTCCTTACTTACTAAACCGTGATAGGTTGTAACATGAGGAGTTTTCTTAGGAAATAGTGAATATATAAATCCACTTCTACCTTGCATATGAATAATATCGTATTTGTATCCATTTATTAAAATCCACCAGTAAGCAGATATATTAAAAAATAGTTCATCTAAGAATAATCTGAACATAGGTATATAACGACCAGGTAAATAAGGTACTTTAATTAACTCAATACCATTTTGATCTTTAACATTCTTATTTGAAAAAAATGATCCAGACATAAGTATACTTACTTGATGGCCTTTGTTAACCAAGTGTTTACTCAGTTCGTAAGTATGCGTTTGTATTCCTCCTTTATATGTTTGAGGAATATTTTTACATACCATCAATATTTTGTAATTATTCTTATCCATTTTTTTCTGATTTAGATTTCATAAATCCAATTGTAAACCCTACGACGATTATAAATGAGATGATATCCCATGGCATGCCATCTGTAAACATCTTTATATATTATGTTTTGTATGTAAAAATTCTTTTCCAGCTCTTTTGAAGTATTTAATGGTTAGTAAATACCCCACAAATACCTTATAGATTTCAATAAGAATACCCTTTGGAACCCTATGATTTTTATTAAATTCGATGAACAAGAGGGTATATGATGTTATAAATAACACATCCATTACTCCTAATGTATATATCAATGAAGTATTTGTAGAAGTAATAAATGTTAATGCGTTAATTATGACTAATAAGATAACTCCAAGTACTCTAGGTGGTAATGCCAATTGAAATACTTTGTGTGCGTGATCTAGGTTACCATTAAATAAAGCAATGATGCCTGATTTGAAAAATTTTCTGAAGTAATCAAACTGTGCATAGATCCATCTACTTCTTTGAGTTTTGATTTGAGAAGCACTCACTAATTTTTCATCTAACACGTAAGGTGCATCGAAATAGTTTATAAATACTTTCTCTTTAGTCAGTTTTAATTCCATTTCCTTATCAAATCCACTGATTCCATTCATTGTAGAAATAAGTTTTGTGAAAATGTCTGATCTAAGTATCATTCCTGATCCACTTAATTTTGATGAGAGCTTCAACATGTTGGGGCCTTTACATAATATAGATGTATTTGCATATTCACTAAATGCGTCTAAGAAGCTAATACCTGTATCGTGGTTTTTAGATTTACGTTGTAATTGAACAACGTTCGACTGATTGATATTTAATTTAATGTTTAATTCCTTAATAAAAGTTGGTTCTATGCAATTATCAGCATCAAGTAAAATTGTATAATCCGATTGCAATCCAAATTGTTCTGCATATGCTCTTAATGATTTTACCTTTGTGCTTTTTTCAAAAGAAACGATGATGAGTTCAATGTTTAATTCCTTTAATAATGCAATAGTTTCATTTTTTAATTGATCGGCAATAACATATACTCTGAATAATTCTTTGTTGTACAACTGACGTAAAGCCGAATAAGCAGTTTCAACAATTACTTCATCTTCTTTATAAGCTGGAATAACAATAGAATAACTGTATTCTTTCGATTTATTCAATATTTTGTTATCAGAATAATAAAAACTGATAACTGTCATGATTAGCGTATATAAAATAGCTAAACTGAAGTATGCGATTAAAATAATTAGTAGTGTTTCCATATTAGTTGTCTATTTTTTTAGCAATAAATAAAATGGGTATAAATAAATTCATAATCATTCCCGTAGGCATTTGTCCAAATACTTGATTACCATAGCTCGATCCTAAGATTCCAATGACTGAGCAATAGATGGCGAGCATTTTATTTTTGAGTTTTGGATCTTTAAGATTCCAAACAATGTAACCAGCTCTTCCGATAACATAAGCTAAAATGAAGAAATGTAAACTGATACCAATGATTCCGGTTTCTGCCCAGATTTTAACATACCAGCTATCGGTTGCAGTTCTAGCTAATAAAGTGTTTGGAGCAAAACGTGCACCCCAAAAACCTGCAGATCCTACACCGCCACCCATAGGTTTATCGTTTAAATACCTATGAAAGGTTTTTTGATTTTCTAAGCGTACAAGTAATGAAGGATTATTAGGATCAAGGGCCGTTCTCATACGTTGAACTGGGCCAATACCTTGAAATAAAAATGTGTATTTAAGAATATAAAAAACGATTAAAATGCTTACGAATCCAGTGGTTAAAATTTTGAAATTCTTTGCAAAAATTAAATATACAATTCCTCCAATTGCAGGAACTGCTAATGCACCTCTTGTTCCTGAAATACCAAATCCAACTAAACTTAAAATGGCAATAAAAATTGATGTTAACTTTGTTTTTGTGCTGTAAGGACCTAATGCGATGATCGTACAAAAAAGAGCAATCATGGCTTGTGATGCACCAAATTGACCGGCATCAGAATAAAATGAAAATACTCTCAATACACCAAACAAAACATGCTCTTCAAAATGATTCTCATCGTATAACCATTTATATTCGGCCTGGTCTATTCCAATATAATTCTGTCTAAATCCCCATAACGTTCCGATGACAGATAATACAAGTACCCATTTGATGATTAAATTAATGTCTTTGTTGTTTTTGATGTAAACAAAAACTAAAAATGATGATAGGAGAGTGTAAAAGCCAATTCCACGCATTGCATAAAACCAAGCTTCAAAACCAATTGATTGTGGATTTACTATTTCTAAACACAAGTAGATAAACCAAATTGAATTAAGATAAACTAAATCCACATTTACAGATTTTAGTTCACCATTACGAGCATTTTTAACCAATAGGCCGATAAAACAGATAAACAAAATGATATCGATGCTTAAGCCCCATGGACCGTCGACATAACGTGCGATACCAGAACTAATAAATGCCATTACTAACGATAAATAAAGCCCTAGTTGAGGTGATTTTAATAAAACGACTAAAGTGCCGATTAACAAGGGAAGGGCTATGGTTAATAAGCCCATTAGTAAACCTATTTTTGAAATGGCATATGAACACACCATTAATAGCACTAAAAGTATAGCTTTTGTACTATTTCTGTTTAAAATATGTGTTCCAGTATTTAACATTCCTTCTGATTTCTATTCAAAAGTATCCTGAATAGAGGCTAGAAGGCCATTTTTTAGATTCTCAGTATCTTTTTCTCGATTTTCGGTAAAATATTACTGATTTGATATTACGGAATAAAGCTTATCGGCCTTTTTTGACCAACTTTGGTTCATCGCATGCTCAATTCTTTGCTCTTTTTTAGCTTCATTATCGTTCTGGATCTCCGATATCAATTGAACTTGGAATTCCTCTACATCGTTTACAATTTTAATAATATCCGATAAACTGCTCAAATCAGAAAAGTTTGTACTGATTACAGGTTTCCCCACAGCTAAATATTCATTTACTTTCATCGGGAAAATATTCTCTGTAAATTCATTCCTTACAAATGGAATGATACCTATGCTGAAGTTTTTGACATAATTAACTAATAATAAAGGGTCCATAGCTGGTATGAACTGTACATTTTTATATACTTCTAATGATTGTTTAATGCATATATCCATAACTCTTCCAATAAATTGAAATTGATACGATGGATTCTTTAGAATTAGTTTTTCAAGTAATTTTAGATCGAGGCGATCGTCTATAGAGCCAATATAACCAACTATTTTACGGTTAAATTTATTGCTATTATTAATATGAAAGATGTCGATATTTACTCCGTTTTCTACTAAATATACATTGTTATTCCATTGATTACATTTCTCTTTTAATTTGGGGGAAGTGCAAAAAACAGCAGTTGAATTTTTAATATATTTTATTTCTTCCTCTTTATTAATTGGATTTACCCAATTCATTGCTGTTATTTCATCATAACAATAATAGTAAAAGGACTCTTTTTTGTATATTTTCTTTAATCGATTGCCTAAAATTGGGTTTAATGCACATAACCAATTGGCAGTATGTACATTTTCTTGATATCGAATTCTTCCAATTCGAATATTAATTAACAAGGTATTGATAAATAAAATTAACTGTAAAAGTACGTTCGATCGAATACGTTGAAAGGGTATAACGGGTGGTAAACTGTAAACACTAATGTTGGGAAACTCCTCCACTATTTGTTTTTTTCCGCTCAGCATTCTTTTTACAGGAGTATTCTTGTTTTTGAAAACATCTAACCAGGTAAAAGGATAATCGATAAATATTACTCTTTGATAATGAGAATATTCTTTCATTAATTCCACGGTAGATTTTGTGTAATTACCTTCCCACGATGGAAAACTTAAACAAATTAAAACTTTATTATCCTTCATAAGTTTTTAAACCTTCTGTATGAAACTCTTTATTCGTTATTCTCTTGACCCATTTCCTGAATTTAGAACGTGTTTTTGGAACTTCGCCAATTAAATTTTCCAACTCATCTTGTTCAATACCGTTGAGTACTAAGAATATATTTTTATTGCCAACTTTCTTTAACCTGTTAATTGCTTTTTTATCGGCAGCATTCCATATACGATTTGCTCTAGCGACTAATAAAATCATATCTGCACTTTTAATCTTTGAAATATCAAATCGCTCTTCCAATAAGGCCTCTGTCTCGTGTATATTTAGATGATAACCTTTTGGTAAATTTTCCTCAATTAATTTACTTATATGAGATTTACCCTCATTTAATCTAGTCGATGAAATAACGATGTTGAGCTGGTCTTTATCGATTGATTCGAGTTCTATAAATTGAATTAATTGTGAAACGCTTTTTTTAACAATTTTATTTAAGTGTTGATGGTTCGTTTTTGAATTGGTATTTGGTATAGCACTGGCCAACTCTAAACCTACAATTTCTTCTGCTCTATTAGGATTTCTGAGTGTTTGGTCTAATAATTCTAATGCAATCAGAATAGATAATGATAATACAATACCTGCAATAAATCCTATAATAATTAATAAACTGCGCTTCGATTTCTCCGGCTTTGCAGGATAATAGGGCTTGTCTACAATAGTTAAATTTGATGTCATCATCATATTATACTTATGTAAATTTGCTTCATTATAACTGTGAAGGTTTTCTAAGTATTCCTTTTCATTTACATCAATGGTGCGCTCAATATGCTTTAATTTTGAGCCCAATGGTGCAAATCGAGCATATATATTATCAAACTCTTGTTGCCTTTGTTTCATAATTGAAACACGAGCACTTGCCTCTTCCTTTTTAATTAATTGATCTACCCATCTATTTATTAACTCTTTAGTTTCTGCACCTTCTGTGGTGTAAGTGCTCATTACAGTTTTGAGTGCAGCATCTTTCATCTTCTCCTTCAAAAGTGTGTTTTGTTGATTAATAGAGTTAATTTCTTTAATGTTTTTATCCGAATTTTCTAGTTGTTTAGAAATTAGGTTCTTATTATTTGTGTTGAGCCTCGTTCGAATAGAATCTATATTATTATATAATTTTGGTATAGTTATGTAGTTCGATAATTCTTGTTGAATTTTATTCATCGAGTTTTTTGCACTTTCGGCATTCATTAACTCTTTATATAACTGTTCGTCGAGGTCTTCTTTTTTACCAGAGATATAACGTGTTTGTTCGTAATAGTTAATGATTTTGTTTTGCTCCTGAAATTCTAACAATTCTCTTTCAGAATTCGCTAAGATACGAGCCGCATTGTCTGTAGATTCTTTAAAGAAATCTAATACATTGTTCGATTGACTGCTTTTTAAACTCTTATGCTTTACAACAAATAACTTAGTAAGTTCATTGAGGGTTTCCTGACATACACCTGGATCAACGGTTTGATAAGTAATTCTTATCATATCACTGTTCCCCTCGCGTTCAACTTTTATGTTTTCTAAATGCTCTAGTCCTACTAAGCTGTTTTTTGAATTTACAAGGGCATATATACTGCTTTTCTCATTTGTATATAGTTCGGATCTTATTATTATTTGCGCTAAACTATCCGATGCTGATGTTTTTATCTTTTCAATGATCTTATTATCTAAATCAGCAATGAAATCATCATAATTTTTATTGCTGATTAAGGTGTCATTTGTATGTCTAATTAATTTTGAAATAAGTCTAATACTTAATTCTTCTAATATTTCATGTGAGGTAGAAATGTTTATAAGATTTTGTATCTCATTATTGGTATAGGCATAATCGGTTTTATTATCCTTCTGACTTTCTAAACTATAGCCTGATACTAGTCCAGTATTTATTAACGTATCGGAGGTGTATAATTTTTTCTCTCCCATTGTTAACAAAAAAACCACTGTGGCAATGATTATTCCTGATAGAATAAGCATTCCATAATACCTAATTATTAAACGGATGAATGTTGTTAAATTCATGACAATTTTATTTTAACGTGACTTCAGTACCCACAAGTTTCTTTAACATAAAAAGTTCGTGATTACAACTGCTTATAATTTGAGAATAATTAGCCTTGCTGTTATAGTAATTTTCTAAATCGTTTTTGTAAATACCAATATCAATTTTTCCTGATTTGAAAAATGTCTCGGAAACATCTAATTTCATTCGGTTTGCTTCCATTTTTTCAGAAGCTATTTCTGCCTGATTGATATTATTAAGCAACGAATAATATACTTTACTAATTTCATTGATTAACTCATTAGTTTTTGCATCTTTTTCGTAATCGATGATATTATATTGTGCCTTTAAGATGTTTTTTTCATTATGAACATTTAAAAAACTACTTAGTGGTATTCTCATGGAAAGACCAACATTATAATTCACACTTTTAGAATTTTGAAACCTTACTATTTCACTTGTAGAGGTAAATTGATTGTCGATAATTGATCCTGTGCCATATAATGAGTTTCCTGTAATTGAAATATGATTTAACCAGCTTTTATTTGCTATTTTAAGTTGTTGTTTAATGATTTCTTTTTTACTGTTTGAAATGAATACCGTAGGGCTCTTAGTAATTGCACTATCTATTAATTGATCAATAGGTAATAGTTGTAACGACTTTGTATTTATTTCCTGTGCATTTGTTTTACTCATAGTAAATACTAATATCAATACAGGAATTATTATTTTTTTATTCGGAAATGGAAATGACATCTCTTTTATTTTTTTAACGATATCATTTACAATTGATTCATTGTATTTCATGAATGGTTTTTCAACGAATAGGAATGATAATATACTTACAATTGAAGCAAGTGCAAGTGTTATACCTAATCCTGTTAAAAAATGGATGGTATAATTTTGGAATTGATAATTAACTAATATTTTTTGAAATATTAATTCAATTAATGGGAGATGTATTAAGTAAATACTATAACACATACCCCCAATAATTATAACCCATTTAAATTTTAAAAAACTATTAATTAGAATTGAATGAAATGCTGAGAATATTAATACTGCTAGTATTAAATCAAATAGTATGTTTTTAACAAGTTCTGTGCTCCACAAATAAGAAAGTGCAATCCATGAGGTAAAAAATAAAACATCAAAGATGTATGATTTTTTAAAGGTTATACCCTTTAAAGTAATAACATTTACCATCAATATTCCGATTAAGAAATGTGGTAGTGCACCTAAAATGGTAATTTTATTAGGGAAATGCCACCATCCAAATGTAAATTGAACAAATTGAATTAGAATTATTAGTCCAACGATAAATAACATTCTATGGTTAATGTTTTTTATAAGCCAAATAGCTTTTACAAGAAATGGAGCTAATAAATAAAATTGAAGCTCAACTTCTAACGACCAAGCAACTGGGTTTATAATGCTATGTGTTTGGTATACGACATTATGAACGTAAAATAATGAACATACATAATGTTTTAATAATTCAATGTTTTGAATATTTGTACTAAAGATTAATACAAGAAAAAAAACTGTCATCCAAATAAAATAAGGAGGTTCAATTCTTGTAAATCTTCTTTTAATAAAGGTAAAATATTGACTTGATAATTTGCTGTTATCTTTGATCCAAGGTAAGGTTAATACATAACCACTGATTGCAAAAAAGATATAAACACCAATAGTGCCTCTGCTTAAGAAGTAACTAAACTGATGGGAAACACTGCTTTCATCGAAATGGTATTGACCATATCTTAACACTCTTTCTGAGAAATGTTGTAATACAACCAATAAAATAGAAAAGAATCGAAGACCTTCTAATTCGAAAATAGAATTATTAAGGTTCTTTCTAGAGATATACTTAACTATATGATTTAGTGCTTTCATTATGCGTCAAAAGTACTGTTCATCGAGTTTTTAGGGCCATTTTTTAGATAATCAGGCACTTTTTGTCGATGAACAGTAGATTTGTTAGAATTTTGATTTAGAAAATCTTTTTTGTGTTTCTGTAAGTACTTAAATTTTTATACCAATCGCCATAGTTTTTACCTCTACTGCTAGCCCATTCAATAAATTTTAAATGTCCAGTGTGTATAGGTTCTTTTTCTACAGGATAATCGAAGCTACCAGAGGTTAAGATTGCCCAAGGTAAATTTCTGTTTGTTAAGTAATATCCAGATTCAGTTGAATTATCATTTGCTGTGTTGAAGTAATCTAATGTAGCTTTTGAACTTGGTGATTTTAACGGTAAATGAACTTCTTTACCTCGTTCTTGGTTAACCACTAAGAATGGATTAAATGGTAATGCACCTAAATTATTAATGTTCTGCGGTGTATTAAATTTTATGTTTACGTTAATAGTTTTAGGTTCGTACACATTTTTCTCCTTTAAGGTATTAATGAATCCATCATTATAAATCTTAAATACATCGTATGCGTTTTCAAAAATAGGAATAACGGTGTTACTAACTCCAGATTCTGTTCCATTATCATTCATGTCGAACAACTTGCCGGAAATTGAAGTTCCACTTACAGAGCGTATAACACTTGATGGGCAGTTTAATTGCAATGCTAAGCCATTACGGTAAGCACCACCAATTGCTTTTAGCTTAAATTCACAGTCGATTTCTGCAATCATATTGTTTGCATTCTTCTTTAAAGTGTATTTAAAGTCGAATACTAAGTCGTTAAAATCATAATCACCAACTGCAGGCCACATGTCTTCAAATCCAATACCTGCATACGTATTCTCTGATGGGTAATATTCTACAGCACTTAAGTTTCCATCACTTGGGAAGGCATCTAAATAATCTTGTACACCATCTTTATCGGTATCTTTTGATGTTTTTACACTAACATAATCGCTGATGTCGATTGATTCAAACGGATTCGCAGTAATGTAAAATACAGCGTCATTAAAGTCGTTGTCGCCTCCAGGTCTGCTAGTATCTTCAAAACCTAATAAGACTAAATCACGTACTTCATCCCTTAAGAATACCATGTGTTGAGAGTACATCGATTGAGTAAATGTATTAAATGCTGGATTTGAAAATTTCAAATCACCTATTGGATTTACTTGCAATCCATCCCAACCATTTGGAAGTAATACCCAACCAATACCCGTGTTTTCATTAAAAATACCAAGTTTAACTTTATCACCTGGGGTTAATCCACCACCACTTCCTGATAAACTTGAATTAGGGAAGATGATCGTTAAATTACTGATATCATTAATTGTACTTGGAGGATAGTTTAAATCATAGGTATAAAAACCAATGGCATTTCTCCAACCAGCACCCTCGGTTACGAACGTAATCCATACTTCTGAAAGGCTCAATATTCTTGTATCTAATGATTTTGTTGTAATATATTCTGGATTAAATACATTCACAGGTCTGCTTTCTGGTAAACTTGCATTAATGTCATTCAATAAACTTTGTGTAATCACATCTCTAGGAACAATTATGTTTTTAGGTACTCCTAAACTATTATAACTTGATAAGTATGAAAACGTAATATTTGATTTTTCAAATTTAGTTTCAGCATCATTGTTTAATGGATTAATATTTTTTATCGATGAATTAAATGACTCCTTTGTTAATTTCACATTAATTTGGTCACTTACAGTTAATGCAATTGCATCTTTATATACTGAGTTCATCGGACTCAAGTATAATTCTGTGCAGTTTTTAGGAATTGATACTTCTGTTGATAGCGATTGATTATCTTTGATATTGTAATTACCAATCGACATTTTAGTACCATCTTCCAGGTAATAAAGATTAAAACTAAAATCAACATCGGTAATGTTCTGATCGATATTAATAGTAATTGTTTTTTGAGTAGTCCAATCGAATCCCATCGGGAAGTAGGATTCCTCTAATGATCTATTATCATCAACACTTGGAAAATCAGGTGTTAGGCAAGACGTAGTAAGTACACTTAAGACTACTACTAAAATATAGGTTAACTTTTTCATAATTTATACATTTTCTCTTTGAATTGAAGCGGGTAATGTTTTGAATAATATTTTTATATCGCTAAAGAAACCATAAGTTCTAGCGTATTCGTTATCGAGTTGTTTTCTTTTAGATTCTTTCACTTTGTTAGTTCCTCTTTCAGTAACTTGCCATAAGCCAGTAATACCTGCCGGTGCCATAAATCTTAATGCCCATTCATCGGTCGTTAATTTCTCTGCTTCATACAGAGGTAATGGTCTATTACCGACCAATGACATATCGCCTTTTAACACGTTGAATAATTGAGGAAGTTCATCTAAACTGGTGTTTCTAAGAAACTTTCCAACCTTTGTAACTCTTGGATCGTTATTAATTTTGAAAAATGGCTTTTCGTCCAAAGCTTTCATTTTTTCGATATAAGCCTCTTCACTTATATATCCTTCATCACTTATTAAATTTGCTTCTGCTTGCTTAATAGGTTCTTGAATGCTCACTTCTTCATGATACATGTTTTGTATTTTTGTTAATTCCTTATCGGCATTTACACGCATCGATCTGAACTTATAAAACTTAAATACTTTGTATCCTGAACTGGTACGTTTTGAATAATAAAATATAGGACCTTTTGATTCTAATCGAATCATCAGCATGATGAGCAATAGAATAGGAGAGAGTAAAAGGATTAATATTAATGATCCAGTAATATCTATTAGTCTTTTTTCGAATGGAATTTTGTAAGGAGTAGGAGAAACTCTCCTTTGTGTTCCTTCAATACTTAACGATTTTTTAATTTCATTGCAAAGTTTCCTTACAGAAGCAAAATCAGTATCAAAATAGATACAGTCGTCGAAACCTGCTTGTTTAGATTCAAATAAAAACTTCTTACAAGGATTACCAATGGCAATTACTGGGATTTTTTTATTGATACTTTTTATTTTTCGTACATAATCCTCTACAAATACATTGTTGAAATGAAATGTATCAATAATTACAGCATGAAATTCTTCATTATTAGAAAAATTCATATACTCAATCCCAGATAAATAAGACTGAATGCTATAAATTAATATACCCTCAGTATGCAATTCATTTTGAATGTTTTCATACGGGTTAGAGCCAATAAAAAGGTATTTTTCAATCTTATTTTCCATCTTTTATGCGGATATATTTTTGTCAATAAATTTTTGAATAATGAGTTCAAACTCAGATGGATTGAATGGTTTTAACATGAAATATTCAGCACCGGCTTTAAGGGCTTCTATTCTTATTTCACTTTTATTTGCACCCGATAACACTAAAATTGGAATGTGTTTAAGAAAATTACTACGTTTAATTTTCTCAATTAACGATACTCCATTCATATCAGGTAATCCAATATCGATGACCAATAAGTCGGGTAACTGCTTATCGAATCTCAATTGATTGTAAATTGAATTTGCATCAGAAAAAATACTTAAATCGTATATTCCTGATAACCTAAAATTTAAAAATTGTTGAATGGTGTCATTGTCATCAACTAGATATATCTTTTTCATGGTCTTAATTTTTGTTCAAAAGTATTTCATTCACATTTCAGTCATGACAGATTTAGATTTTCGGTACTTTTTTTCCGATTTTTGGTAATAATCATGGGTAATTCATTCATAATTATTAATATTATATGCATTTACATTTCTAACATTCGTATATTTATTGAATTACAATACAGCATAAATGAGGATAAAAACACCAGTTTCAAGTTCACAACAAGATTTAATAAAATATTTGCTGATGTTTGCTTGTGTTTGCATTATTGTGGTTTCCCTACCCAAGGGTAGAAAATTCAAATACGAATTTGATAAGGGTAAACCTTGGATGCATGAGCAATTGATTGCTCCATTTGATTTTGCAATCGAAAAGTCGAAAGATGAAATCGAAATAGAAAAGAGGGAGGTGAAAAACCAATTACCTGCTTTTTATGAGTACAATACTGAAGTAGAAAAGAATAGTCTCATCATCTTTAGAAATGAATTTTATAATTTATGGTTGGCAAAATACAGTACTGTTGAGAACTCAAATTATAAAAAGAACTTACTCTATGGTGAAAATATATTATTGAGTATCTATAATAAAGGGGTTTTATCCTTACTCAATAACCAATCGGAAAATAACGATTTAATTTATGTTCTCAGAAATAACGAGGCTAGATCAACCAGTGTTTCTATTCTATATAATTATAAATCGGCCATTAATCAAATTCATACTGAATTAAAAAAAGCAAACGCAGATATCGATACTTTGTTGATTTCGCCTTCTTTACAACAGGCTCTTACTGAAAATATTATTTACAACGAAGAGATCAATGAAAAAATACTAAAAGAAAAATTAGATAATATTTCAGACTACAGAGGAATGGTTCGTTCTGGTGAAGTGATTGTAGATAGAGGTCGATTGGTAGATCAAGATATATATAATGTATTGGAATCGCTTAAAAATGAATACGACAGAAGATTAGGAATATTAGGGAATAAATACATTGTTAGTTTAGGGCAAGGGATTTTGGTTGGTTTAATACTCACCTTACTTATGGTGTTTTTATCGATGTTTAGAAAGGATATTTATGCCGATTTGCGTAAAATGTTAATCATTCTTCTTATCGTAACCTTTATGCTTGTGGTACTCTCTTGGGCATTACGTATGGACCTTCCAAGTTTATATTTCATACCATATTGTATCGTGCCTATAATTATTCGCGTCATTTTTGATACTCGTTTAGCACTCTATATACATTTATTGGTAGTGGTGGTTGCTGGTTTTTTTGTGCCGAATGGCTATGAATTTATTTTCCTTCAAATTACTGCAGGTATGGTTGCTATCAATAGTATTAAAAACTTATTGAAGCGTTCTCAATTCCTATTATCTGCTTTATTAATTTATGCAACCTATGTGGTAGGCTACATTGGAATTTCAATTATCCATGAGGGTTCATTTTTAAATATCGATTGGTCGCATTTAGTTTGGTTTTTAGTGAGTGTAATATTATCATTAATTGCATATCCATTAATTTATGCTTTTGAAAAATTATTTGGTATTACAACCGAAGTGACCCTAATGGAATTTACAAATATCAATAATTCACTATTAAGAGAGCTATCGTATAAAGCACCGGGTACCTTTCAGCATTCACTTCAAGTTGCCAATTTAGCCGAAGCAGCGATTTTTGAAATTGGTGGAAATGCTTTATTAGTTAGGGC
>JACCDH010108197.1_pt1 | contig 22239 bp, 22 predicted proteins | sample 7442481 | NCBI WGS metagenome assembly JACCDH01 (sample SAMN15323433, study PRJNA562643) | freshwater metagenome | isolation source: river surface water | place: USA:Blue River Watershed | collected 2017-08-15
AACATTCATGGCTTGGTCCGCGGTAGGGTTTTGTTTTGGCGAACGATCAGATCAGGAACGGCCATGAATGTTCCCTTCTCGCCTAACTATTTGTTTTACCTACACCATTTGTGGGGATTCCTCAGATAATTTGAGCTGAAAAAGAACCTGAGGTGAAAAAAAAATAAAAAAACAGTAATATAGATAAAAACTGTCTAATTGTAATTGAATTTGCTTTCATGCTTTAGAAAACCTAATTAACGATCTAAATTTATTGAAGGATAAAGTAAACAACCCGACACAGATTAAGGATTCAGATATTATCATCAGAATAACAACCGACTTATTTGATAATAGTTCAAAGAACAAAACCGAACAGAAAAAAAGAAAACAAAAAGATATTGCATAACAAATCAGAATCTGGGTGTGCAATTGGAATACCTGCATATTAACCAAAAGCAATTGTTTAATAACCCTTAGAAAAAGAATAAACAAAAAGCAATTGAAGAAATAAAAGAATTCTCCATGAAAAAAATCTGTGATAAATGGAAATAAACTAGTAAAAGGCGGCTCTGAAATTATCATTACAACAGAATAATTTGAAATCAAAAAAAATACTGAGATTAACACAAAAATCAATGACTTTGATTTCAAATTAATAACATTGCGACTTAGATCAAATTTCAACTTTTCCTCAAATACTGTCATAGAAAGATTAAATGGCCTAAAACACATCAAAGATAAAGACGGAACTGCAACTGAATGATGCCCACTTTTAAATGATAAGAAATAAGCAAAGAAATTTGAACTAAATTCAGAAAGTATAGATATTAGTATGTATGTAAAGCCTGAAGCCTTTAAAACAACAAAATAGCTTCTATGCTCAGTAATTTTCCTCAAGCGTAATATAATGCCATATAAAATGCAGCACATATATAAAATAGAGGAAAAACATCCAATCAGAAGACATATGACAACATTTGAAATGGAAAAAAATTCGAACATATAGATTAATATCACGGGGATACAGGTGAAGGTAAAGAATATAAAGTCGGAGAATGAGACATTATTAATTGGGAAGTGAAGTGAAATTCTGCTTCTAATATGAATACGTAAACCCGAGAGAAAGACAAGAAGACCTGATAAAATTGACTCATACAACATTGAAGTGCTTATATACAAAAAAAACGCAACAAAGAAAGAATATAAAATGTTAAAACAAAGAGATAAAGTAATTTGAGAAAGTAAAAATCGTATTGTCCTATACTGCTTATTAGAAAATAAAGGTGTGTAAAATAACGAGTTATTTAAACTAGCGGAATAAGCTTGATTAATCTGAATAAGTGCAAAAAAAGCGAATGATGACGAGTCTTTTTCTATAAATAAGAAAATAATAGAAATAGCAAAACTTAATATAGCAAGTAATACACTTGAGCTAAGGAGTCTAACCACGATGAGACTTCCAGTTTATTATAAAATAGTACAGTGCTTGATAATTTGTTATTAGATATCGAGTCAAAAGTTTTGACGGATTATTAATCAGTCGATGCAACCACTCCAAACCAATTTGTTGCATCCATTCAGGGGCTCTTAGATACTGACCAGTAATAAAATTAAAACACCCACCACAGGATATAATTACTGGTACGTTAATTTTGTCTTTAAATCGAGTACAAAATAATTGCTCTTTTGGCTTGCCAAGTCCAATCCAAAGAATATCTGTTTTTGATTTGTTTATAGTATCAATAATCCCATCAATATCTTTTTCATCAAAAAAACCATGGTGGGATCCTGCGATAATAAAGTTATCAAAACGTTCATGCTGTTTTTGTGCAGCATCTGAAGCAAGCCCAGGTTCGCCTCCAAGAAAAAAATGTCTCAAATTACCTTTGTATAAAATAGGTATATCACTAATGAGATCTGTTGTTGCAGAACGCTCACTGATACCGGATTTGCCATAAAGAATTTTAGAGAAAAAAACGACGCTTTGACCATCGGCGTGAACTAAATCAGCAAGTAAATATGATTCACGAGTATCATCATCTGTATGATAAAGCGCTATTGCCTGACCGTTTGAACTGAAAATTAAATAAGGCTTTTCGCTATCATTATAAGATTTAATACGTTCTGATATGCAATCGACTAACTCTTTCCTCGAAGCTGTTGACGTAGCAATACCAGCGACATTTACTAATCTATTCATTTTAATAAACTATTATATTTTGAAAACATAATATCGAATGAAAATAAATGAGCTGTTTCAAGGAATAATTCACGCTTTTCATTCAATTTTTTTAAATTCACTTCATTACTAAAAAACTCAAGCCAATCATGAAAATCATTACTTGAGAGATAACTCATATCAGGACCAAGTATCTCCTTAAAGCATGGCAGATCTGACGTAAGAACAGGCTTGCCTAGAAGCATGGCTTCCAACAAAGAGAGACCAAAAGCCTCAGACTTCGAGGGAAAAACAAACAAATCAGCATACGTTACAACTGAAAAAACATCTGAGGATTTCAATTCCCCTAATAAAACTGCCCGACCTTGCAAATGATTTTCAATTATAAATTTTTCAAAATCTCCCCTAAGCTCGCCCTCTCCCACTAAAAATAATCTTAAATTTGGAAAAATTTTCACTAATTTCAGCAGAAAAATCTGATTTTTTTGTGGATGAAGACGGCCAACATTGACAAGATTACAAAAATTTTCATTTTTAATATCACTGAATTCTGTGTTTATCGTGAAAACAGGAGCATTCAATCCATTATAGATTAACTCAAGTTTGTCTTTATAGACTTGAGGATAATTCGTATAGTCCGCCATAACAGCTTTTGAAACACAGATAATTTTCTGATAGAAACCACAGCTCCCTAAAATTCGGTCGATCCAGTTAGCAAAATTTTTTTCCGGATCTTTAAGACCATGATGAACTACATATATATTTTTCACGCCACATATTTTACCTAACAATGCTCCTAATAAATTAGAGTAAGTTGTGTGGCAAATAACATGGGTAGGCTGCTCTTTGTAAATATACCTGAATAAAGATATGATAAATAAAACAAAGGAAAATAGATTAGATGGTTTTTTTTCAGAAATTACATCAACATTTTTTATATGAACATATGACGATGTTTTATTATAAAGAAATGCGGTTTTTACATCTGTTTGAGATTTTAACCATTCCTCATGTAATTTGATGGCGGCTACTTGCGCACCAGCGGCTTCCATCTGAGTTACAATCTGAAGGATTTTCAATTAACTATCTCCAGCTTCAAACGTTTTCTGTAGAAAAAATATATAATTTTAATAAAGTTAACTGGATAATCAATAATATATCTTTTACGGGTATGTGGCTCTTTATACATTCGATAAAAAGCTCTTAAACGTAAACGGTTTATCAATTTTGGGTAAAAGTCTCTATCACTTCCAGCTTCCTGTCGAATAAAACCACCACAGGTAAAGCTTACATACTGATACCCTTGTTCACGAAAGAGTATCTGCATGTTTTCTTGCAGACCAGCTCCCATACTTACAATCAGGTTGCGTGAGTTTTCTTCGATAACTTTTTTTATAAAATTGCGCAATTCCTCACTAGATAAGTAACCATGGCTTGACGGCCCAATGCGAATCAATGGGTATCTACCTTTCATTTTGTCGATGAAGTAGCCTAATTCATCGGTGGTAGCACCTATAAAACTGACTTTGTATTCTTTAATGCAAGCGTCATCTAATACAACACCAGCAATAGACGTGAAATCGAAACTAACTCGATTCACACGTTGATTTGTCAACATAGACAATACAAATGCTAAAAGCCCACCATCTATGTAATACACCGATTCGTTTGAGTTATTTTCCTTTTTTAGGTAATGCCCAATCGAAGCTAAATTCAAAAAAGAAAAATTTTGGTTAGAAGAGATATCTAAAATTTTAAATTCGCGTTTTACTCTTAAAACTATCATCTGCTTAAGTACGAACGAAACCAAGTCACAAAGTTAGCCATTCCATCCACCAAACTTGTATCCGGCGCAACACCTGTCAACTCCGTTAACTTCTCTGTATCCGCGTAGGTTTGGTACACATCACCAGGTTGCATCGGTAAATAGTTCTTCTTGGCCTCTACCCCTGCTGCGTTTTCGATAGCGGCAATAAAGTCTTCCAACCGAACCGGTTGGTTGTTGCCGATGTTATAGAGAGCATAAAACGGGTTATTGGCGAGCTGTGTCGGGTAACCACTACTTCCTGGCACTTGGCTTTGCACGGCAAGAATACCTGCTACGATGTCATCGATGTATGTAAAGTCGCGCTGCAAATTCCCATGGTTGTATACGTCGATAGTTTTACCTTCGAGTATCGCCTTGGTAAATTTCCAAGGCGCCATATCGGGTCGACCCCAAGGCCCGTAAACGGTAAAAAAGCGCAAACCGGTGGTTGGTAACTGGTACAAATGGCTATAGGTATGCGCCATCAGTTCATTGGCCTTTTTGGTCGCGGCGTATAATGAAATAGGCGTATCGACCGGATCGGATTCGCTAAACGGTACTTTATCTTGGTTGCCGTATACGGAGCTTGAACTTGCATACACTAAGTGCTGCACCTTATGGTGGCGGCAGCCCTCTAGGATGGTCATCATGCCGACCAAATTCGAGTCAACATAAGCCATCGGATTATCAATCGAATAACGAACACCGGCTTGGGCGGCTAGATGAATGACCCGTTCGAACTGTTCACTGGCAAATAAATTAGCGATCCCATCGCGGTCGGCTAAGTCTAAGCGAATAAAACGAAACAATTCATCTTTGCCTTGGCCACTTAACACGTCACGGATACGTTCTAACCGTGCATGCTTCAGTGCAGGATCGTAATAGTCATTGAGGTTATCAATACCAACCACCTCATGCCCTAACAACGCTAATTTTTGTGCAACTTCACTACCAATAAACCCGGCCGCACCGGTCACAAGATATTTCATCTGTTTGTCCAAACCACAGTATAAAAACGAAAAAAGCCTGCAGCTGCAGGCTTATGAACTTTTAGTGACGCTTGATGCTATCGCCACGTCCAATGGCGTAGTACACCATATCATGGCGTTTGACCACTTCTGGGTCATATAAGTTACGACCATCAAATACCACAGGGTGTTTTAACGCCGCACGCAAGGCCTTGAAATCAGGCGCGCGGAAGTTTTTCCATTCGGTACAAATGATCAACGCATCTGCATTTTGCAGCGCGGCTTCTTTGGTGCCACACAAGCTTAAATCATCCCGCTGACCATAAATACGTTGCGTCTCTTCCATCGCTTCAGGGTCGAAGGCTTGAACTTTCGCGCCAAGCTGCCACAGCGCTTCCATCACCACACGCGCCGGTGCTTCACGCATGTCGTCCGTGTTTGGTTTAAACGCTAACCCCCACAATGCAAAGGTTTTACCGGCAATATTGTTACGCCCGAAATGCTCTTTCACGCGATCGACTAACACCGACTTTTGGCGCTCATTGACCTGCTCAACGGCTTTTAAGATGTGGCTATCAAAATCGATTTGATCAGCTGTACGGATAAGCGCTTGTACGTCTTTCGGGAAGCAGCTACCGCCGTAACCACAGCCAGGATAGATAAAGTGATAGCCAATCCGTGGATCTGAACCAATGCCTAAACGAACTTGTTCGATGTCAGCCCCTAAACGCTCAGCCAAATTGGCCATTTCATTCATAAAGCTTATTTTGGTGGCCAGCATGCAGTTGGCAGCGTACTTGGTAAGCTCTGATGAGCGCACATCCATCACAATCATCCGATCGTGGTTGCGATTAAAAGGTGCATACAGCTCTTTCATCATGGCGACGGCTTTGTCAGATTTAGCCCCAATGACAATCCGATCAGGTTTCATGCAGTCATTGACCGCTGCGCCTTCTTTTAAGAATTCTGGGTTGGAGACCACGTCAAACTCAAGTGCCGCACCACGGGCTTGCAACACCTTTTCAACCACCGCTTGCACTTTATCAGCGGTACCAACCGGTACTGTTGATTTATTCACAATCACTTTATAGCCAGACATGTAACTGGCGATACTGTTTGCAACTGCCAATACGTATTGCAAATCGGCTGAGCCATCTTCATCCGGAGGGGTGCCAACGGCAATAAACTGCACATCGGCGTAGTTCACCCCTTCTTCGGCGCTGGTCGTGAAATTTAAGTTGCCGCTAGCGACATTGGCTTTAACCAAGGCATCCAGGCCTGGTTCGAAAATTGGGATAATACCTTGTTTTAACGCTTGGACTTTTTGCTCGTTAATGTCCACACACATCACGTGGTGACCCATATCCGCTAAACAAGTGCCCGTCACCAAGCCAACATAACCCGTTCCAAAAATTGTTACTTTCACACCTTAATCCTTCAACAGTTCCAGCATACGCTGTTTAAACTCGGCACCAAATGACGCGCGCAATGCATATTCGGCATTGGCAATGGCGTACCCTAGCTTACTTCCGCAGTCATGCGATTTGCCTTTGATATGATAAGCTTCGATGGTTTCAAGCAAGCGCAATTGATGCAAGCCATCGGTTAATTGGATCTCATCGCCTGCACCTGGTGGTGTGTATTCGAGCAAATCCCAAATAGTTGGCGACAATACATAACGACCTGTGATAGCAAAATTGCTGGGCGCATCATCCAAATCTGGTTTTTCGACCATGTCTTTCACCGCGAGACTTTGGCCAGCGGCTAATGCTTCACCCGCTAAATCCACCACACCATATTGGTTCACCAAGTTATGCGGTACAGGCTCCACCATAATTTGGCTTGAACCAGTCTCTTCGTAGCGCTTGATCATGTCCGCTAAGTTGTCTTTTTTCAGGTTACTGTGGAATTGATCAATGATCACATCTGGCAATAACACGGCAAACGGGTGATTTCGCACCACAGGGCGCGCACACAAAATGGCATGCCCTAAGCCCAACGCTTGCGGTTGGCGCACTGAAATCACCGTGACATGTTTAGGAGTGATGTTGCGAACTTCGTCCAGCAGCTGACGCTTGACCCGTTTTTCCAAGGTCGCTTCAAGCTCAAACGAGGTATCAAAATGGTTTTCAATGCTGTTTTTCGACGAATGCGTGACTAACACAATTTCAGTAATACCCGCGGCAACCGCTTCTTGCACTACGTATTGGATTAACGGCTTGTCGACAATCGGTAACATTTCTTTGGGAATAGCTTTGGTCGCAGGCAACATCCGAGTACCTAAGCCTGCAACAGGGATGACAGCGCGCGTCACACGACGGTTATTGGGGTCATCTTGTACTGTTTTAATCAATGGGTGGAGCTTTTCCATGTTTGTCTCACAACTCGTTTCGTACTTTGCCTCATCATAAAGCCAGCATGACGCTGAATCAAACAGAATCCTTGTCGTCATGGCCTTTATCCGTACAAAACGTCTACCAACGAACCTGCGGCAAGCTACTGAATTGCTGGGGTATCTATTTTCATGGTAGGCTCTTTTAGCAATTCTTTTAGATATGAGCCATGTTCCTCGGCAAAAAAACGCTCTGCTTACTGATTGGGTGTAGTTTGCAAGTCGCTTCGACCTCGCAACCCTCTATTGTTAGCGATCAAATCATCCAAGACGCTGTGCAAAAGTACGGTGAAGATGCCCGTGAGCGTTTTTCTCGTTGGCAGGACTTAATCCAATCCGGTCAATCCAGCTCGGATTGGAACAAGATCCACGATGTGAATCAGTTCTTTAATCGCCGGGTACGCTACGCCACCGATGATCAACATTGGCGAAAAACCGATTATTGGGCGACCCCGATTGAAACCTTAGGCTCCCGGCATGGCGATTGTGAAGATTACGCCATCGCTAAATACTTCACGTTACGCGCCATGGGTGTTGCCGATGAAAAGTTACGACTGATGTACGTGCGCGCACTGTCGATTAATCAGCCGCACATGGTGCTGATTTATTTTGAAAATCCATCCGATTACCCCTATGTGCTCGATAACATGGATCCGCAAATCAAATCGGCATTAGAGCGTAAAGATTTGCGGCCTATTTATAGCTTTAATGCGTCAGGCCTTTGGCTTGCGAAAGCCAACGGCCTAGGTAATCGCGTGAACGATGGTCGAAACAATACCAATTGGACCACGGTGTTGGAAAAAATTGAACGTGGTCAATAACGCAGGTTTATCCCCAATCGCCTTGAAGGTCTAAAGCGGATAGCGTCTTTTACCTGACGGATCCCCACAAACCATCTAAATATATCAACAACTTAGCGATTTCAAATTTTCCCAATCCCATTCTTCTGCCCAAGTCGTGATTTGCCTTATGGCTGCTTGAATATCGTTCGCTGAGATTTTCAGCCGAGTCAGGCGACATAACCGCATGCCTATATAGTTGAACGACAACACCCGGCGATGTCTGATGCTGTTGGCTTGCAACGACCGATGTTGACCACTGATTTCCACCGCTAATCCCAGCATGTAATGAAGCCAGTTGGCGAGAGCCGCTAGCATCAACAGCACTTTGAGACGTTCCTTTTTATGGGTCTTATGCGCACTGCTGCCAAGACCATAAGTCTGGCTTTTTTGGTCGCGGAAGCTTTCTTCAATTTGCATTCTGGCGTTGTAACACTTAGCGATTTTTGAAGCGTAATCAGTAGTTTGCGCCAATGAACTGATCAGCAACCATGGCTCTTTGTATGACTTATGTTTATCGCGCTTGCGAAGTTTCCAACCCGTTCCGACCAGCACTGCGTTTGTAACGTAACGCTGGCTGCTGGTGAGTCTAATTTGGCCCAGGCACTGAGGCGTCATTCTGGCTTTTTTGTAGAGCTGTCCCACACTGATGAATGTTTTGGAATCATTGAGTTGCAACGTCTGATTGCCACGAACCCGCGCAATATAATGCCAGCCCAATTTACGAATTTGCTTCAGCCACGGCACTTTAAAACCTGCGTCGGTGACGATAACCGGTCGGCAATCCACAGGCAAACTAGCCTTGAGCCGTAGCAAAAATGCCTGATGCACATGTGGGCAATTGTAATCATCAACTGCTTTCACGTCTTGCAGCAAGGTCAAGGAGCGACCTTCGAGTGCAAGGCTTGCCCGCAAGATAAAGTGGCGCTTTTTATTGTCGGCGTTACTCCAATCAATCAAGATAAGTGGCTGTTTAGTATTAACTAATGCCTTAGTCAGCGCCGCATAAATCAGTGGAATATCGGCTTGGAAAGCTTCATTGCTAAGCAACCGATCGGCTCTTTTAATACAGCTTTTTTCTGTTGCTGCACTTTGAATACCACGACCGATGGCAGTGACCGTGCATTTGCCGTTGGTGACCAAACTTTGCAACGATGCGCAAAGCGACGCCATTCTGGCTTTATGGATGTTTTTTGGGGTGACAAATGAGAGAAAATCGGCGAGCATTCGTTGAACATTCATGGCTTGGTCCGCGGTAGGGTTTTGTTTTGGCGAACGATCAGATCAGGAACGGCCATGAATGTTCCCTTCTCGCCTAACTATTTGTTTTACCTACACCATTTGTGGGGATTCCTCAGGTCTTTTACTTCCTGTTTCACATAAACATGATGCGCAGGAGCTGGCCGACGAGGAACTTCAAAAAGTTTGGGTATACAGCGAGTACTAACCTGAGATAAAACTAATAATACATGCTGCAGCAAGGCCTTATGACATGAAAGAACCAATCGAACTTGCCCTGCCAACCGACGATCAGCGTCCTGGCGTTGCTTTAAGTACGCAGTTAAGTGTGCTTTTGATTTTCTTAGCCTTTATTACGTTCGCCGCGACCGTGCTCGTTAGCGCAGGCAATATGCGTAATTATTTAGATGCGCAGTTATCCCGAAGTGCCCTTGACACCGCCAATAGCCTTGGTTTGTCGATATCGCCATACATCACTGGCGATGATCAAACCATGGCGGATACTATGGTGTCGGCCATTTTTGATTCGGGATATTACTTATCCATTCGCTTTGTCGATGCCAACAAAAAAATCGTGTTTGAACGCAGCAACCCGGTGCAGGTCGATGAAGTTCCAAGCTGGTTTATCCAATTGTTTCATTTAGAACCGCCATTGATGTCTTCTGAGGTGAATGACGGCTGGAAAATTGCCGGCACCTTGAGCGTTCAAAGCCATCCAGGCTACGCCTATCGCAGCTTATGGCAACATACCAAAGGCGTGTTTTGGACATCCTTAGTGCTATGTTTGGTGGCGTTGTTAGCCGTGCATGCGTTGTTGTTGGTGGTGTTAAAGCCATTAAAAGATATCGAAAAACAAGCCAAGCAACTGGCCGACAAACGGTTTGAGTTTTTAAACCATATGCCAATGACCAAAGAGTTGCGCACCGTAGTTCGCGCGCTCAACCACATGGTCGGTAATGTCAAACGCAGCTTTGTCGAGTTAACCGATCGCGCTGAGCAACTCAATCAACAGGTGTATGTCGACAGTCTCACAGGCTTACCGAATCGACGCGCCTTAGTGCAGTCTTTCACCGCGCTTGCCGATGAACCCGAGCTTGACGGCAATACCGTGTACATTGGGTTAGTTGCTCTTCGTTCGCTGAAATTTGTCAACGATCAGCAGGGCTACAGTGCGGGTGATGCCTACGTGGAAAAAGCCGCCAGCTTGCTCACAACACAAATAAGTAGCTTACAACAGGGGCAGATTTTCCGGATCTCGGGTTCAGAATTTGTCATCTTGGCGCGATTAGGTCTAACCAGCGCGCAGCAATTTGGTATCGCCTTGCAACAATCACTGGAAATTGCCAATTCTGAAAGCTTTCCTGACGGCTTTGCGTCTATTGCGTTGCAACCCTGGCAACCTGGCGATGAATTGGCAACCACGTTAATGAAACTCGACAACCAGTCGTTGCGGCAACAATTTCAAGTGGCAGCGGCTCAGCTTGAGTCCAGTATCAGCGCCAAAAGCCGCTCAGACTGGCATGAGATTTTGCACAATTTTACCCGTACTGTGGTGTCTGATACCTCGGCTGGATTTGCCGATACCAGTTTAGAAATGAGCAAAGACAGCCACGAGATGTTTCGCCTCGAAGTACAGCCGGTGTATCAAGGCGATGCAGTACTTTATCTAGAAACCTTTGTTAAATTTAAAGCCGATGGTGAGGAGTTAGCCTCGTCGGATGTATTTGCCATGGCGGAGCGCTTAGGCGTGTCTTTGTTGCTCGATAAAGCACTTGTGACCTTTATCCTAGGCCAGCTCAAAGGTCAGCATCGCTATAAATTTGGTATTAATTTAAGTAAGAGTGCCGTTCATGACCACCAGTTCCGCCGCTGGTTGGCTAACACCATTCGAGCGCATCAGCAAGATTTACCAGCGCTGGTGTTTGAGGTCAACGAACAAGCGATCTTAGGTGCCCTCGCCTCAGCCACTGAATTTTTCGATGGCGCCAAAATTCTTGGAGCGCAAGTGACCATCGAACGCTTCGGCGCAAGTTTTACGTCCTTTAGGTACTTGCAGGGGTTAAACATTGATTACATTAAAATCGACGGCAGCTATATTCGCGCATTGGAAGAGCGAGATACGCGATTCTTTGTCGAGACCATGACACAAATTTGCCATGGGATTGGGATCTGGGTGATTGCTGCACATATCGAAAATCAGAAAATCGCAGGGCTTTGTCGTGAGCTGCACATGGATGCGTTGCAAGGCCATGGCCTTTACAGCCCGATCCCATTCTTTAATATCGAGCAAAAAACCGACTGTCTTTTTACAATGAATCAGGTATGATTAAAAAGCACCGTTGTCACAGGGGTTTGGTATGAAATTGTTTAAAATTGCCGTTGTTGCTTTGTCTCTTCATTTCGCAGGCGTTGTTCACGCACAAACCACTGACATCGCGACGGGCTTTGCACAAGCACAAGCTGCAGGCACCTCACTGCCTGATTACGTCGCACAAATGACCGATCTAAAAACCTGTAATCCAAAACTGGCAGAACAAGTGATCCAATTTGCCATCGAACAGGCGAAAAATGACCCTGTTTTGGTGGAGCAAATTCTTAAAGCCGTCAATGCAGGTTGTGTAGATGCCGATGCATTGACTGCTCTGGCCATTGGCGCAGGCTTGGACCCAACCTTGGTCGCTAACGCCATCCAAAGTGCCACTGCCGCTGCCGGTACCCTTGGTGCAGGCTTAACCCCTGCTGCCACCCCAGGTAACTCCGGTGCAACCGGCGGTACAGTGCCTGCCAGCACCAACTAATCACGAATCAAGAGCCCCATTCGGGGCTTTTGTGTTTTATATGCCTGAATCACCCTTTCAACTGGTTCGTTTACTAACGCGCATTATCTTTATCGGGCTCTGTATCTTTACGGTGCTGATGCCTATTCCTCTGGCTGGCAATCGCATCTGGGCTATGTCGCTTCTGCAGCTGGGCATTTACGTGTTATGCATGCTGCAAGCCTGTGTGTATTTGATAGCGCCACCGCGCGGCATTCAATGGCGGCATTTTCTTTGGTTTTCCCCATTGTTGCTGCTGTTGGTTTATATCGCCGCACAGCGTTATTTGCCAAACCTCATCATCAGTCCAGACTTGTCAGCGCTTGATATTGCATTGGCTAAAACCAGCATGGTGGTTGCTTGGGTATGGCTATTGTTATGCCAGTTGACCTCTAGCACAGCGATCACGCGTTTTGGCTGGGCCATCGTGATCTCGGGTGCTGCACAGGCCTGTTATGCGGTGGTTTTACAGCTCATCGACGCACCTTATAGCCCGATTATTGGTATGGATGAACAAGGCAAAGCGCGCGGTAGTTTTGTGTATCAGAATCACTTCGCAAACTATGTGGTGTTGTGTATTTGTATCGGTTTGGGGCTGCTACTGGCCGAGCTTTCCAGTAAACAATTAAAACTGACATGGCGACAACTAGGTCGGTTATTGATTGAAACCATGCTCAGCAAAAAACTGATCTTACGGCTTTGCTTAGTGCTGATGGTGCTTGGATTGGTGATGAGTCACTCACGAATGGGCAATGCCGCCTTTTTCGCCGCATTATTTACGGTCAGTCTGATTGCCATACTCGGTGGCTACAAACGTCCTCCCACCTTCTTAAAACCATTGGTTGTCAGTATCTTAGTATTAGATGTGCTGATTATTGGCAGCATGTTTGGCATTGAAAAATTGCAACAACGCTATCAAGAAACCTCCTTTAGTTCCGAGGCTCGGGATGAAATTGATTTAGATGCGCTCAAGCTTGTAACGCAGCACTGGTCAACCGGCACCGGTGCGGGAAGTTTCTATAGTGTATTCCCACAAGCACAAAGCCAGCTCTATCACGGATTTTATGATCATGCCCATAACGACTATTTGCAATTTGCCATCGAACTTGGAGTGCCTGTCACCCTGTGCTTGTGGCTTTGGTTAGCGGCTTTGGCGTGGCGATTTTTCCAAACCATGCGCCAGCATGAGCTAAAACTTGCGCGTGGCGTTTGTTTTGCTGGTTTAATGGCACTTTTGTTTATGGGGCTGCATTGCACGGTCGACTTCATGCTACAAGCGCCTGCCAACATACTACTGTTTCTAAGTATTTTAGTCATCGCTAAGCAAAGCGACACCTTATCGGCTAACCAGGCGCGTGGCCGTTAAACTGCCGAAAATGCTCTGCCAGAGCCGCAGCAGCCGCTTGATGTCCCTGCGATTGCCAAAGGAATTGGATCACTTCTGCGGTGCACCATGCGCCTTGGCGTTGATTACGTCGTCTTGTAAAACTGGACGCATGACAGGGATTCAACTGCAAGGTGGCTAGACATTGCAGGTAGGGACTTTGATTCATCATCTTTTGCGCTTGTTGCCAAGTCGCATCAATCAACACAAAACGAGTCGTGGTAGTCCAAGGCAAATATGGCGAGGCAGAGTGCAGTGATGCATCAAGCTGAGTTGCATCACTGCGAGGGTAAACCAAGGTAAAGTCTGCCGAAAACAACGTGGCAAGTTGTTCACGTTCAGTGCGATGCCACACATGCTGAAATAAAGGTATGTTGAATTCTTTCGCAATAGCAAAAGCGAGCTTCGCCGTGTTTGTCGGGTGCTGAAGCTCTTTTGCATGAGTTAGTACATGGATAGAACCAACAGGTGGCAAGGTCAACGTTGGATCCAAGGAACCACATAATCGGGCGCTTGACTGAACTCAAGTTGTCCCTCTTTAGGCGCCTTGCTTAAGTCAAGACTACAAATATTGTGATGGCAGGTCATGTAATCCGCTGTCGCGGTCGGATGAACATCTATTGCAAACTGCAATGATACGCCCGGCATCTCAGGCAAAAAATACTTGGCAAGACCAGCCATGTCTGCCATCAGCGCTTTAAACTGGCCATGCATTTGATGCAATTCTGCTAAAGATAAAGTTTTCTCGAGCGGTAATTTGTTCCGCAAGCGAAAATTCAAATCACAGTCTTTTGCATCCGCCGCTTGCTCAAGCCGGATCTTGGCTTTGTTGTCATTAAGGTTTTGGTCGTACGGCAACAGTAACTCGCCATTATTCGCCAAAATTAACGGCTCTTTAAGCAAGTCCGTTGTGATAAATGCCGCTTGGATGTCACACACGCGGTCGCTTTGTTGTTGACGCAACAAAAAAGCCAGCGTGACATGAGAATACGTTGCCTGCTCACTTTTCTTCAGTCGCGAATAAAATCCATCGTACTGAAACACCGTTTCTTTGGCACTCACCGAGCAGGCGATGACTAGAGTAAGCAACGTTAAAAATTTCATTAACTTTCTTCCAGCAAACGTTGCGTGGCCTGCACCATGGATGTTACTTCAGTGACGTAATGATGACCACGCTCGGAATATTTTGATAACCCCGCCACCAACTTTTCGGTGGTGATATTGCCATCGGTTTGGCGCATCTGTGCACGAATTTGTCGAAGGTTATCATACATATAAAATGTATTGATGTTGTAAAAATAAGCTTTGATGCTCGCAGCGGCGTGCGGGAACACCGAGACTTCATGGTACTTACCGGGTGCACGTTTGCTTGGAACTACACCACACCCAGCTTTAAAACACCATTGACCGAAAAAGTTATAGCCTTCAACCGCAAAACGGCTACTGCCCCAACCCGACTCAATCGCCGCTTGTGTCAATACCAACGCAGTCGGGATCACATCAACCCGAGCTAACAGTTCTTTTAGGCCTGCATCATCAACCTCAGCCATGTCTAGTTTAAATTCATCAAACAGGCTGTAAACAAAGGCATATTCTTCGACAGTCAATTTTTCGCTAGCTCGAACTTTGTCCTGCAAATCCAAGACCTGCATTCTGAGTTTAAGCAAACGTGCGTTTTCACGCTCTACGAAAGGCGTCAAATAATCGATAAAGGCGCGCTTACGCTCGCTTGTATCTTTTATGCTGTTAAAATCAGGGACCTCAGCCACATCTGGCAGCGGATCTGGATAGGTTAACCGCGCCAGAAGTTTCTTCTGATCTAGGTCATTGAGCGCTGTCAACGTCGATGGTTGTTGCCACGCATCGAGTTGTTTGGCTTGCTGCAAAGGGTCATCTTGTAAAAACGGGTAGAGGGCACTGTAACCAACCCACCCCACAGTCACGGCAATAACGCTTTTTCTCAGCCATAAATTCATCAACACATTCCTCATGGTTTTGTCACAGAAACTCAGTTTTTCCTGCTGTTGCAGACCAAATTTCTGCTTCTCGCCAACCCGTTCAGTATGATTACCGGTCAAGTCAAAGCGGCGCATTCTAGCGGTTCGATCCGTATATTTCGACTAAAAAATAACTAACTGCGCATTTTTTAGTCAACTACTTTTTGTATGTTACTGTTTCTAAACAGTATTTAAAAAAGGAAAAAAACGACATTTTTCCGCGATATTGCTTATTTGTTAAGCATTCGGTGGTCTAGCTGCGCACGCGTTTGATGCGTAACTCTGTGCGAAAATGCTCCGCTAAGGCAAGTTTCAGATCATAAAAGCTGGTGATGGGTAACCAAACCCCAGTCACGCAATAGTAGGTGAATTTGTGGCAATTTAGATGCAGTACATCATAGGGCAGATGCTGGTAAACCATGCGTAATGCACGGTCTGATGTTTGCTCATTACGGATGATCTGGCCAAATCTATCGACAAAAATCTCAATAGCATCGCCACTGCGCTCAGCCAGAAACCGCTCAGCACCGACCACACGAACTAAACCTGTACCATGCAGTTCAACAATTTGCTGCTCTCCAGTACAAATGCCAGAGTGTTCAAAAAGCTCATAGATCTCACAAACAGCGATAGCTCCGGGCGGGACTTGCCAAAACTTTGTCATACGATACGGTCTGTTTCCAAAAAATTATGCATAATTTTATGCAGTATGATTGCAAAAATCCGGCTGCTGTGTAAAAAGGTGTAAGCAGATATATAAAGCCACCCAGCAGGATAGATGTATGAAACCTATAGAACGATCGAGTAAGTTAGACGGTGTTTGTTATGATATTCGGGGACCGGTCGCACGCGAAGCCAAACGTATGGAAGATGAAGGCCACCGCATCCTCAAATTAAATATCGGTAATCCTGCGCCATTTGGCTTCGAAGCGCCGGACGAAATTCTCAAACACGTGATCCACAACTTACCGACTGCACAAGGATATAGTGATTCTCAAGGTATTTATCCAGCTCGGGTAGCTGTTGCGCAATATTATCAATCGCGAGGCATTCGTGGCGCAGATGCCGATGATGTGTACATTGGCAATGGTGTGTCAGAACTTATTTTGATGGCGCTGCAAGGGCTACTAAATAATAGTGACGAAGTCCTGATCCCATCCCCGGATTATCCTTTATGGACCGCGGCTGTGAACCTCGCAGGTGGTCATGCCGTGCATTACCGTTGTGATGAGGAGTCCGATTGGTATCCGGATATTTCAGATATTCGCAGCAAAATAACCTCTCGCACCAAAGCTATCGTCTTGATTAACCCTAACAATCCAACGGGCGCTGTCTATAGCAAAGACTTATTATTGGATATTCTCGCGGTGGCTCGGGAACATTCATTGGTAGTTCTTAGTGATGAGATTTACGACAAAATTTTGTATGACGGAGCTGAGCACATCAGTACCGCAGCGCTGGCCGATGATCTACTGATGCTAACTTTTGGCGGACTGTCAAAAAACTATCGCATCGCAGGCTTTCGAGTCGGCTGGTTATTTATTTCAGGAGCAAGAGCTCTGGCCCGTTCTTACATCGAAGGATTGAATATATTGGCCTCGATGCGCCTTTGCGCCAACGTCCCTTGCCAACATGCCGTGCAGACTGCTTTGGGAGGCTATCAATCGATTAATGAGCTGGTGGTCCCTGGCGGTCGCCTGTATGACCAGATGGATTTAGCGCACCGCTTAGTCAATCAAATTGAGGGGTTAAGTTGTGTTCGGCCTAAAGGTGCCATGTACCTTTTTCCAAAAATCGACCGCAAAAAATTTCCAATTCAAGATGACGAACTATTTGTGTTAGATTTTCTACGTGAACACAAAGTGTTGTTAGTGCATGGCCGCGCGTTTAACTGGCCTGAGCCTGATCATTTCCGTATCGTGTTTTTGCCACACAAGGACACCTTGGAACAGGCTATCCATAAGTTAGGTGTGTTTCTGCCGAATTATCGCCCATTGTCGAGGTAAGTATGTCCAGCCACTTTATGGCACATTTGTTTCGGATGAAATTGATTCGTCGTTGGCCGTTAATGCGAAATGTAAACGAAGAAAACGTCGCCGAACACAGCCATCAAGTGGCGATGGTTGCCCATTTACTGGCAATCATTGGCCAGCACTATTTTGGTCGAACCATTGATGCAGGTCGGGTTGCTTCGCTGGCCTTGTTTCATGACGCCAGTGAAGTATTAACCGGTGACTTACCCACCCCAGTGAAATACTTCAACCCACAAATAGCCATAGAATACAAAAAGATAGAGTCTATTGCAGAACAACGTTTGCTTCGAATGTTGCCCGCAGAGCTACAGCCGTATTACAGTGATTTGCTGCTTTCGTCCGGTTATTCAGAGGACGAAAAACAACTGGTGAAAGCTGCCGATAATTTGTGTGCTTACCTAAAAACAGTCGAAGAAATTACCGCTGGCAATCAAGAGTTTGTGATCGCTAAAAAACGATTGGAGGCAATGTTAGCTGCTGCGAACTTGCCTGAAGTGCAATTTTTTATGCAACATTTCGTACAAAGCTTCGCCTTGTCATTAGACGAAATTAGCCAAGAACAACACGACCTCTTGTAAACCGATGTTGCGTTAAAACTCAACAACAGTCTTGCTCTTAGAGCTCAAATCACTTGGATATGCCGGTTTTTTCTTGAAACGCATGTCAGCCGCGGTTAAGGTAGCGCTCTTATTGAAAAGAGGTTCGTTACGCAATGCAAGGTTTTACGGTATCAACGGTTTTATCTGCAACGTTGTTTATGGTCTGCGGCGTTGCTGTGGCAGCACCGACCTTTGAAATTCAGCATAAACCCATACCTACAGGACTTTGGGTCGATAATAGTCACGACCTATGCTTTGTGGCCAATGAAACCATGAAATACCTCGACAAGGGTGTAGCCTACGATCCACAAGCGATCCACGGCGGAAAATTACCAGGTGTGACACAGCCCCTTGCTCGAGTTCGCGAAACCCTACAGTTTTTATGCGACGTGCAACAACAGGATGCCGCCCAAGGCTCGCCGTCACGGCTTGCTTCTGCAGACTTTATCCAACAGCATTTCGAACTTATCCGTTGGTATCCGGACCAACATCAGGCCAGATCTCTAGGTAAAAATAAACCACTGCTGCGTGACATTCCTGCGGATAAAATTCTGCAAACTCGCTATTTTGTCAAAATAGCCAATGGCTCTAGTGCCAAAACCAGTCAGTATCCCCATGCTTTATATGGTATTCCTTTCGACGAAACACACTTGACTGTCGAGCAAGCCTTAGAGCAAAAGTCGCAACTGACACGCTTTAAATACGGTAAACAAGCAATTTTAACTGGCGCTCTGGATCAACCGAAAGCAAAAGCACCTGCACTTTATTATGTGAACCGCGTAGATCTTGAAGGAGCTCTGCTGCAAGGCACTGCGGTTGTTCCGACATCCAACGGATATCGCTATTTTAACGTGCATCGAGGCAATGACATTCCGTATGACCGGACCATTAAACCTGAGCAGCAACAGCGTTATTGGTACTTCAAAGAAGTCAGTAGCGTTTTAGGCTATGGCAAGGATGCTGACTATAAAATTCCAATTAAACCTCAAGTGACTGTCGCAGGTGACATTCCTCAGCTTGGTTTAGGGAAGGTCATTTTGCTCGGCACCAAAGAACATGGTCGGTTAACCTACCGCTTAAACATCTTAGCTGATACCGGAGGCGCCTTTCACGATAACCTTTACCAACTCGATTGGCTCAGTGGCTATTATCGAGGCTGGGATGATTACCAAGCGGCTAACAAGCATCGTGATAATTACAGCGAAACATGGATTTTGGTGAAAAAACAGTGAGATTCGTTCTAGCATTCTGGGCTCTTGTGACGTGCCTCCCCACCTACGCAACTGTCGATTATGCGGCATGGTCAGCTCAAAATAGAGATGGCAGTTGGACTCGCGCTGCTGAATTAGCCGTTGCTCAGTCCATCTTACCTAAAATTGTTCCTCAAGATATCTCTGAGTTTTGTCCAACTTACCAACGACTTAAACCCAAAGAACGACACAAATTTTGGGTAGGTCTAATGTCAGCGATGGCAAAACCAGAATCTAACTTTGCTCCCAATACCTACTTTAAAGAACGCTTCACCGATGCTAAAGGTCGTCGAGTGATCTCCCGTGGTTTGTTACAAATATCAATAGAAAGCGCGAATCAGAAACGATACGACTGCGATATACCACACGCCAAGTTATTACATGACCCTGTTGTCAATTTAAGCTGCGGCGTAAAAATTTTATCCAAATGGGTAAAAGAGGACGGCATCATTGCCAGCAAAGAATTGCAAGGCACTCACAAAGGCGGTGGACGATATTGGTCGACACTTCGTGCAAAAACGGGTCACCTCAATTGGATACAGAGTTTTACCCGTGAACTGCCGATCTGCCAACGGCGCTAAAAATGTAGCTTCCTGCTCGATGATTTAGGTAGTTCTTTCCCCTTGATAGGCTGCTCATCAGCGTTTGGATACTCCGGTGACAGCGCCAGAATTTGTTCGTAAATCACTTCCGGATCGGCAAAGACTTGTTCAAAAAGCTCAAAATAGACGCTGTGCAATCGAAATCTTTGCAAGACGTCGTCATAGTTTAACTGTTCGATTTCCTGAGACAGGATATAGTGCAGCTCCTTGCTTAAAGACGGGTAGCTAAAGGAATCTTCCTTGCCATGGATACACTCGCTAAGCCGTCGAAACACATCCTGAACTTGTTGCTCAAAACCCACCACCCGACTCAAGCTGCCAAATGGTTTATCTATTTGCTCTAGCTTTCTGTAGTTACCAATCACCCCTGAATACAGTTCCATCAGAGCTAAAATCATTCGTGGGTCATATTGGTATCTCGCAACTTCAAGCTCAAAAAACTCGGCGAAAAAAAGCAAATGTTTGGCACTTTGCGCAAAATAGCTTTCGATGTCCAACGAAGTATAGTTATCAACATTACCAGCCAATAGTAAGCATTCTGTATCAAAAATTTGTACAGGTTCTACCTTTGAAAAAAAAGTTTCTAGAACCTTTCTAAGCAGCCATATCAACATAATACCCCTCCTGTTTTCATCCATTTTGTGAGTAGAGAGAGTAAAAGCTTGATATTTATTTAATATTTATTTTACATTTTAAGGTGGGTAAGGTTAGTTCAGGTACATTTTTCAGGTTTAAGAAACAAAGGTTAACAGCAGTAAAGTGTGTCCATATAGGCCACCTGGCCTCTTGTTCTGGGCAAAAGTAAAGTAAACCAACTTGAACCAAAGCAGTTATCCGCAAGCCAAAACCGAGAAACAAAACAATATTTGCCTGCTCGACATAAACTTTTACAGCCTCAAATCGTCCTTAGAATTTCCCAAGGCTTTTATTTTTGCTACCTGCAACTTTACAAATAGATCAGCTCTTGTCATAGCGTGCAAACAAGTAAAGAAATCAAATCCATTTCTATAAGTAAACCAACGGATATGACATTAACAGGGAGTGGCATCTTAATTTCGGTGTTGAGTTGATGTTTTCTAACTTACCTAGTGAAATGTTGCATCACCTGTATCTGAACAGCGATTGCTAAGCTTCATGCATTCGCCTATGTCAATCTAAAGAGGCTCTATAGTGTTGGTATAAAGCTCAAAGATTAATCATCGTATCGCCGACATCTATAGAACCGTCATTGGTTCGCTGTGTAGATTGAAACGCAGGAACATTTTACCCTCGTGAGACGTCGGGTATCGGATTTATGTTACCTTCGAGTGCGCCAAACTGTCAGCGTAGGACATTTTAAGATTTTGAGAGCAGGCCATCATCGATTTGATAGAGTCTGCCCCCTTGCACACCTCTGCCTCGATTTCGTGAACTTCCCTTTGGCGAGCCCGACAGGTTCAAAATCTGTTGGGCTTAGCTTCGGGTGTTCTCGGCGTATGACCGAAAATTTGATCGAAGCTAAATTGTTGGCTGTCCTAGTTCCCGGTAATGTAGTGCTACTCTTCGAGAACAGAGCGATAAGCGCCATAAAAGCAAAACTGTTTGCTATCCTAATTCCCCTTCAGTATTAAGAGGTCTTTTGAACTGACCATCGCGGCTTCGTGAGCGTCTGCACGTTGTTCGGCCCGTCCTGGGCCTCATGAACCAGCCTTTGGCTGTCCCAACAGGTTCCCGACCTGTTGGTCGCAGAGCTGCGGGTGTGCTCAATCGGAAGGACGCCAAACTGTAGGCGTCCTTAATTCCTGTGCGTTTGGAGATAGCTGTTGAACTCACCATCGCGACTTCGTGGAAGTCTGCACCCTCGCGGAGCTTCGGGCGTGCTCAATCGGAAGGACGCCAAACTGTTGGCTTTGGAGAGTTTAAGGCTGAGACATCGCGGCTTCGATAGAGTGTGCACCCTCGCGGAGCTTCGGGTGTGTTCAGCCGGAAGAACGCAACATTGGTTGCGTTCTTAATTCCCGGCTTCACTGTACTACTCTTCGAGAGCTGACCGACAGGCGCCATAAAAGCAAAAGCCCACTCGTATGAGTGGGCTTTTGCTTTTATTGGGAGCCTGGCGGTGTGCTACTCTCGCATGGCAACTGCCACACTACCATCGCCGCAGCTGCGTTTC
>JACCDH011193191.1_pt1 | contig 22239 bp, 19 predicted proteins | sample 7442481 | NCBI WGS metagenome assembly JACCDH01 (sample SAMN15323433, study PRJNA562643) | freshwater metagenome | isolation source: river surface water | place: USA:Blue River Watershed | collected 2017-08-15
CAGGTAGCAGGGGTAATGGCGGAGAAATATTTGGATTTGATATGGGACAGCCAGTGACCATTGCTGATTTAGCAAAGAAGATGATCCGTTTGTATGGCTATATTCCGAATATTGATATTGATATTACCTATAGCGGCTTAAGACCAGGTGAGAAATTATACGAGGAATTGCTGAACGATGCTGAAAATACATTGAATACCTATCATGAAAAAATCATGATTGCTAAGGTGAGAGAAGTAGCTATGCAGGATATTGAAGCTAAGTTTAATCAGTTTAGAACTTTAGTAAATGCAGCGGATTCAGAAAATGAATTAGTAGCTTTGATGAAGGCCTTAGTGCCTGAATTTATTAGCAACAATAGTGTGTTTGAGAAGCTGGATGGATCTAAAGCGAAAGTGGTTGGGATTGTTGGATAAGGATTAGTGTGGTCCACACTAATATTGGGTATTTGCAGATAGTTATAAATCATTAATAAGCTGAAAATCAACCACATTACATGTTTAATTTTTTGTTTATGGGTTATACAAAAAGGTTGAGAAATAGGTTAAATGTGCGCAGTTTTGTGCGTATTATCTTACAAAATATAAAATCATGAATCTTTGTGAAAAACAAATTGCTATAATCGGCCTAGGTTATGTAGGACTTCCGTTAGCTATAGAATTTGGAAAAAAATACAGAGTATTAGGCTTCGATATAAACAGAGATCGAATTGAGGAGTTGACTTCTGGTCGAGACCGAACTAACGAAGCAGACCTTCTTGGTATGAAAAAAGCAATGGAGATGGCTAAATCAAATGAAGGTATGGGATTAAATTTTTCTGCTAATGTAGAGGATTTAAAAAATTACAATGTTTTTATTGTAACTGTCCCAACACCTATCGATCAGTTTAAAGCGCCTGACTTAACTCCATTATTAAAAGCTTCTGAGATGTTGGGTAGAGTAATCAAAAAAGACGATATCGTTATATATGAATCTACGGTTTATCCTGGTTGTACAGAAGAAGATTGCGTTCCTGTGTTAGAGAAATATTCTGGATTAAAGTTTAATTCAGATTTTTTCTGTGGTTATTCACCTGAGCGAATTAATCCTGGTGACAAGGTAAACACATTAACCAAAATTAAAAAAGTAACCTCCGGGTCAACTCAAAAGATTGCGGACGTTGTTGATTCATTATACTCAAGTATAATTGAGGCGGGAACACACAAAGCCCCAAGTATAAAAGTTGCCGAAGCGTCAAAAGCCATAGAAAATGCTCAACGTGATGTTAACATATCATTTGTTAATGAGTTAGCATTAATATTTGATAAAATGGGAATTGATACAAATGACGTGATTGATGCAGCGGGAACGAAATGGAATTTTTTAAAATACAAACCTGGTTTAGTTGGAGGACATTGTATAGGAGTTGATCCATATTATTTGGCTCATAAAGCCGAAAGTCTTGGATATTACCCACAAGTAATCTTATCTGGAAGAAGAGTTAATGATAATATGGGTGTATTTGTTGCAAACAAATTAGTAAAACTTCTAATATCTAAAAATCATATAATTTCTAATTCTAAGACATTGATTTTAGGAATAACCTTTAAAGAAAACTGCCCTGATATTCGAAATTCAAAAGTCATTGACATTTTTCATGAACTTCAGCAATTTAACATTAATGTTGATGTTTATGACCCACATGCTGATAAACATGAAGTAAAAGAAGAATATGGTATTGATTTAGTTGACACAATTTCTGATAAATATGATGCCATTATCTTAGCCGTTTCACACAAAGAATTTATTGAATTTGACATAAGAGCAATTTGTGCTGGCTCAGATTCAATTATTTATGATATTAAATCATTTTTAGAGCGATCAATTGTTGACGCCAGATTATAATTGTATAAAATATGAAAATTGAAATGGTTGACCTGAAAGGTCAGTATATAAAAATTCAAAATGAGATTGATAATGCAATAATTGAAACTATTCGTAGTACAAATTTTATAAATGGACCATCTGTTTTAGAATTTTCAAAAAATCTTTCTGATTATTTAGGGGGCGTTTATGTCATTCCATGTGCGAATGGAACTGATGCCTTACAAATTGCAATGATGGCTTTGGATCTTAATGCTGGAGATGAAGTTATAGTTCCTTCATTTACATATGTTGCAACAGCAGAAGTAATAGGTCTACTAGGTTTGGTCCCTGTAATGGTTGATGTCGACCAATCTAATTTTAATATTACTGTTGAAAATGTAGAAAAAGCAATTTCTTCAAAAACAAAAGCTATTGTTCCAGTTCATTTGTTTGGACAATGTGCCGATATGGAGCCAATTATGAAACTGGCAAAAGAGAAGGGTTTGTATGTAATTGAAGATACAGCTCAAGCGATTGGGGCAAAGTATACATTTAATGATGGTTCAGTAAAGTACGCTGGTACAATTGGAGATATTGGATGTACCTCTTTTTTTCCTTCAAAAAACTTAGGTTGTTTTGGAGACGGCGGGGCCTTATTTACTAGAAATTCAATTTTAGCTGAAAAAATTAAAATGATTGCCAACCATGGACAAACAAAAAAATACGTACATAAATTGATTGGAGTAAACTCTAGATTGGACAGCATACAAGCATCCATTTTAAATATTAAACTAAAGCGTTTAGATGAGTATAATTTAGCAAGGAATAAGGCAGCTAATTGCTACGATAATTTTTTAGTCAATATCAAAAATTTGCAAATACCTTTTAGATTTTCAAAAACAACTCATGTGTTTCATCAATATACTATATTAGTTAATGATAACATGCGTGATAAATTAAAAGATTATTTAGAGTTACATGGTATACCTTCAATGATTTACTACCCAATTCCGTTAAATGATCAAGAGGCTTATTCTTCAATTGGTAAAAAAATTGGTGATCTATCTGTTACTCGTAAACTTTGTAAATCTGTTTTGTCATTACCCATGCATACTGAATTATCAGAAGATCAAATAATCTTTATCTGTAATACAATTAAACGTTTTTTTTCCACTTCAAACAAAAATTATTAGAACAATGAATATTAATATATTAAAAAAGGCTTTGTACATAAGGGAGTTTGAAACTTTACTTTTAAATTTATTCAACAAAGGGCTGCTCAACGGAACGGTACACACATGTGTTGGCCAAGAGTTAACCCCTGTGGTACTTTGTGAGTATTTAAAGGATTCCGATAGAATCTTCTCAAATCATAGGGGTCATGGACATTTTTTAGCTTTTAATGGAGATGGTACATCGCTTTTAGCTGAATTAATGGGAAAGGAACTTGGTGTATCAAAAGGAATTGGAGGAAGTCAGCATTTATATAATGATCGGTTTATTAGTAATGGAATACAAGGAGGCTTAGCTCCTATTTCAGTTGGATATGCATATGTCAACAAACTAAATTGTAATAATTCAATTACAGTCTGCTTTATTGGAGATGGCACTTTGGGACAAGGTATTTTATATGAATCTTTAAATTTTGCGTCCCTTTACAAAACCCCAACTCTATTTATTTTAGAAAACAACCAATATGCTCAATCTAGCCCATTTAAAGATACTTTTCGTGGGGACATCAAAAAAAGAATTGAAGGATTTGGGTTGAAATATTTATCATCAAATGTTTGGGACATTGATAATTTAAAATCTGTAATGAATGAGTCAGTTAATTATGTAAGAACAGGAGCTCCAGTTTTTTTAGAAATTAATTGCTATCGGCTAAACTCTCATTCGAAAGGAGATGACAACAGGGTAGATGAAGAAGTCGAGGAATATAGAAAAAAAGATTTACTCAATTTATTAAAGCATCAAAATTTTGATTTGTATAATCAGATGCTGAATGAAATAAAAAATGGCTTAGATCTTATGTTTAATGAATGTGAGAAAATGTCGGATTTAGTTGTGGTTGATAAATTTAAATTTATCTTTAATGAGAAGTGCGACAAGGTAAATAATAATTTCGAAGTTGCAAGCCCGAGTAGAGTCAATAAATTGATTTACAATGGTTTAAAAGAAATACTAAAAAATCCTTGTTCGGTTATGATAGGCGAAGATATTATGAATTTTTCACCAAATACAGGCAAGCCATATGGGGGTGCTTTTAAAGTAACAAATGATTTGAGTGATCTATTTAATAATAGAGTTTTAAATTCACCAATTAGTGAACAAGCGATAATTGGTTTTGGTATTGGGGTGGCCCTGAATGGATATCGTTCTGTTGTTGAAATAATGTTTGGAGATTTCATGACATTATGTATAGATCAGTTATTACAGCAAGCGTCAAAAATACCTTCAATGTTTGGTCAAAAAATCGAGTTGCCACTCATTGTTCGAACACCTATGGGAGCTAGACGTGGATATGGGCCGACACATTCTCAAAATATCGAAAAATATTTTTTATTTTTACCTAACATAACAGTTGTTGCCTTAAATAGCTTAGTAAACCCACAAGAAATTTATTCTCAGCTAAATAACTTATCCACAACATCTATAGTAGTCGAAGATAAAGTTGGTTATACGAAAGAATTCCCTGCAAAATTCTTAAGTGTTTTTACTGTTGAGCACACTGACGAAAAATTCCCAACTGTTCTAATTACCCCAAATTTTATAAAGCCAAACGTTATTATTTTTTTATACGGAGGTATTTTAGATGAATTGCAAGTCATTATGGCCGAGTTAATTGAAAATGAAATATTTCCAGCAATTGTATGTCCAGTTAGTTTGTCGCCTTTAAATCTTTATCCACTTGTTCAAATGTTGGAGTCCACAAAAAATATAATTTTTATTGAGGAGGGCTCAAAGCATGGAGGAGTAAGTTCTGAAGTCTTATCTTATTTATCTGAAAATAAAATTGCACATAATTTAGTGTGTAGAATTTCCAATGAATCAATAATCCCATGCTCAAAAAAAGCTGAGTTGTCAACTGTTCCTAATTCTAGATTGATTTTAGATAAAATAATTCAAGATTTTAATAAATAATAAATAATGACAAAGTATTTTATTGAGCAAATTAATGTCAGTGATTCTGAATACAAAATAATTGACTTGAATCCAATAGACAATATCATAAAAGAAGGAGATATGATATTTTCATATGAATCCTCAAAAGCTTCCTATGAAGTTATTGCAGAACACGAAAGTAATTTTTACATAAATCCTAAAATTCAAGTTGGTGGATTATACAAAGTCGGTACTTTAGTTGCCGTATCTAGCAAAGATGAAATAGCTCATAATGATTTAACTGCAATATTCAATTTTGAATCCTCTGATATAGACTCCAGAAAAAAGGAAAACGATGTTATAGTTACAAAAAAAGCACAAGCCTTAATAGACGAGTTTGGAATTGATTTGAGTCTAATAGATACTAAGTCAATAATCACAGAAGAGTTACTTTTAGAATATTTAAATTCGCGACAAGATACTAGCTTTCAAAGCTTATCTTTCTACTTTAGTAAAGAAAATTTAAAGTATTTTACTAACAATAGAAGGCGTCTAGCAGTGTTAGGTGCAGGAAAAGCAGCACTTCAAGTCTTCGATAGTGTTATAATTGGAAAGTCTCATGAAATTGTTTTGTTCTATGATGAAAATCAAAAATACACTGATAAATTATTAATGGGATTGCCTATTAAGTTTTTCTCAGACTTAAATCAAATTGTTGACGACTTTAATAATCAGCTTTTTGATGAGATAGTTATTTCATTTTCAGGCGATATAAAAAAACGAAAAGAGATTTTTGAATATTTAGTTTCTAAAAAAATTCCATTTACAAATGTAATTCATCCCTCTGTTATTGTAGGAAATTATTCAAAAATTGGAGTTGGAAATTTAATTTTTGCAAATTCACGATTAGGACCATTCGCTATTTTAGGCAATAATAATGTAGTATCATCTTATTGTAGTATTGAGCATCATAATTATGTGGGTTCTCACAATACTTTTGGACCATCTGTTTTCTTTTCTGGAACATGCAAAGTTGGAAATGAAAATAAATTTGGCACAGGTATTCAGATTGAGCCAAATGTTATAATTGGTAATAATTCAATTATCTCTTCTGGAGTTTCTATATCAAGAAATATTCCTGATAATATTTTAGTAAGAAATTTAAATAAAATCGAATTTAAAAACATTTAAATGACAAAAATAAAATTTGCTGTTGTTGGTTGTGGACATATTGGTAAACGTCATGCCGAAATGATTCAACGAAACCCTGATTGTGAATTAGTTTCTTTAATCGACATAAAAAATAAAAATGAACTAGGCATAGATATGTTTAATGTTCCTTTTTATAATTCTTTGGCTGAATTTTTCCAAGCAGGAGTGCAAGTTGATGTTGTTAATATAGCTACACCAAATGGATTTCATGCCTCACAAGCTCTTGAATGTTTGGAACAGAGAAAACATGTTGTTATTGAAAAACCTATGGCTCTGAGCAAATCTGACGCTGAAAAAGTTATATCAAAATCCCTACATGTTCATAAACATGTATTTGCAGTAATGCAGAATCGTTATTCACCTCCCTCATTGTGGATTAAAGAGGTTGTAGAATCAGGTATTTTGGGAAAAATATACATTGTTCAATTGAATTGTTATTGGAACAGGGATGAGCGCTATTATAATTCAGATTCTTGGCATGGAAAGAAAAAGTTAGATGGTGGCACCCTCTTTACCCAATTTTCTCATTTTATAGATATAATGTACTGGTTATTTGGCGATATTGAGAATTTGTCGTCAAAATTTCAAGATTTTAATCACAAAAATCTGACAGAATTTGAAGACTCCGGAATTATAAGTTTTGATTTCGTTAAGGGGGGGCTCGGATGTTTAAATTTTTCTACTTCAGTATGGGACCAAAACTTAGAAAGTAGTATGACAATTATTGGGGAAAACGGATCTGTGAAAATAGGTGGGCAATATATGGACAAAGTAGAGTATTGTCATATAAGAAATTATAAAATGCCAATTCTAGCACCTACAAATCCTGGTAATGATTATGGCTCATATAAAGGATCTGCCCAAAACCATAACTTTGTTATAGAAAATGTAATTGATGTATTAAAAAACAACTCTTTAATAACCACTAATGCCTTGGAAGGATTGAAAGTTGTAGAAATTATAGAAAAAATATATTCAACAAGAAATGGAATTTAATATTCTGATTTGATTTTAATATGTCATCAAGTAAAATTAAAAATTTAAAGACACAATGGATAAGTATTTTATTGAACAAATAAATGTCAGTGATTCACATTATAAAATCACTTATATATCAAATAATTTGGATTTTATCAAATGCGGTGATATATTGTTTGCATATGAATCATCTAAGGCAAATTATGATGTCATATCCGAAAAAGAAGGTAAAGTATTTTTAAATCCATCTATAGAAATTGGGTATAATTATGAAGTTGGGACTTTAGTTTTGGTGATAACTGATCAAGATTTATCAAAAGAAGAAATAGATGAAATTTTCCAAATCAAGCAAGAAAAAGACATTTTTTCCCATGAAAATACAAAAACAGTTATAACAAAGAAAGCACAAATTTTGATAGATAAACATAATTTAGATATTAATGTTTTTCAAGATAAGGAGGTTATTAGTGAAGAAATTGTACTTAATCATTTAAGAGAAAGTTCGTTTGTATCCCAAAATTCACATAATAAAATAATAATAATTGGCGGGAGGGGTGGAGCAAAAATGATAATTGAAGCAGTAAGAAGTATTGGCTATTTTTCTATCAAAGGCATAATTGATGAAACAATTGAAAAGGGTAGTGAAGTTTTAGGTGTTAAAGTTTTAGGTGGTGAACAAGATCTTATAAATTTTCACAATGAGGGATATGAAAATATAGTTCTATCTTTTACATCCCTATCTGATTTATCATTGAGAGAAAGTAAATATAAATTATATAAATCTATGGGTTTTAAATTTCCTAACATTATACATAACAGAGCCACAGTGGAACCAAGTGTTACAATGGGGGAAGGAAATATTGTGCTTGCAAATGCAATGATAGGAAGTGATGTTACAATAGGAGACGTCAATTTTATAAATACAGGAGCTATTATTTCGCATGATACAATAGCATATTTAAATAATCATTTTGCTCCAAATTCTGTACTTGCTGGCAGAATAAAAATCGGGAAGAATAATCTTTTTGGTATGTGTTCTACTGTTTTTTTTGATACAATTATTGGAAATAATAATACTATTTATAATGGTGTAAATGTATTTGGAAATATAGGAAATGGCATGATTATAAAGAAAAACTAATATTTCAATTTGTAATATATGGTATTATAGTTACAAAGTTAATTTGTCAAAGAAGATCTAAATTTCATACATTTTGTATTCTACTTTTCATTACTATCTCGTTATTTTAATTTATTTATTTTTAAATGGAAAATCTTAGAAAATCATTATTAAATTCTTTATTTAATATGTATTCAGTTGAAACAACGGATAATATACTAGATTGGATAAAGCAGAGTAATTATAATACTATTGTTAAACTTGATAAGGTTAATCTAATTGATTTACATAAATGGAATTTTGGACCTGACAAAATATCACATCAATCAGGAAAGTTCTTTTCAATTTTAGGAATTAGAATTGAAGGAAGAGTTAATGATGAGCATATCGAATGGGAGCAGCCAATTATTGATCAGCCTGAAATCGGCTATTTGGGAATTATTTGTAAGGAATTTAATGGTGTTTTGCATTTTTTATTACAGGCAAAAATTGAGCCAGGTAATGTAAACAAAGTACAATTGTCACCAACTATTCAGGCAACTAGAAGTAATTTTACAAAGGTTCATCAAGGAAGTTCACCTGCATATTTAAAAGATTTTCAAGAATGTAAAATTCAAGATATTATTTTTGATCAGCTCCAATCAGAACAGGGAGCAAGATTTTTGCAAAAAAGAAATAGAAATGTAATTATTTACAAAGAGAATATTGAAGCCGTTGATTCAAGATTTAAATGGTTGAATTTATTTCAAATCAAGAAACTAATGCTTCAAGATAATATAGTAAATATGGACACAAGGACTGTTATTGGTTGCCTAAGCCTTAGTTTACTTAATTATAATAATTTTGATTATAACGAATTTCTCCCAACTAGAATCAAGCCTTACAAATATTTCTTTAATGATAATAACATATTCTCTTCAAATGATGTATTAGTATGGTTGACAAAGAAAAAGCTAACAACAGAATTGAATACTAAAATTATTCCATTAGTTAATTTGAACAGTTGGGATTGTACCATAAAAAAAATTAAACATAAAAATGATTTATTTTTTAATGTTATTGGAGTAAATGTAACTATAGAAAATAGGGAAGTAGTTAAATGGGCTCAACCCATGATCGAGCCTGTGACTAAAGGTCATATCGCATTATTTTTCTCAAAAAAAGATGATAACATTTATTTTCTTGTTCGTGCAAAATATGAAATTGGTAGTTTTGATAAATTGGAGTTAGGGCCAACAATTCAAACAAGTAAAAGCAATTTGAGCAAAGTAGATAATTTTGTATATGACATAATGAAAAATGCAAAGAAAACTTTATCTGTATATCAAAGTGAAGAGGGTGGAAGGTTTTACCAAGAAGAAAATTTAAATGAAATCTTTGAGATTGAATTTTTCGATATAGATATTAATGCTAGCGACCTCATATGGCTATCTTATTCGCAAATTCAAGAAATGATGCGATATTCTGCAATAGTCAATATTCAATTAAGAACTATGATGTCTTTGTTAAATGAAATTTTAATTTAATGAAAAAAATCGGTGTAGTAGGCAATGCAAATATTTTCAAAACTAAATGGAAGTCTGTTTTATTAAGCAATCATAATTTTGAACTTGTTGGAGTTGCAAGAGAGTGTGATACAATTAATCTTAATGATAAAGAAATATACGGATATAAATCATTTAAAAAAAGAGAAGTAGATATCGTTTACATTCCATTACCAAATAGTTTACATTTTGAAATTGCTAAGTTTTATTTGGAGATTGGAGTCAATGTTATTATTGAAAAACCCGCAACCCCCACTTTATTTGAAACGGAAGAACTAGTTAAAATAGCTAATAGGAATAAATGTTTTATTTTAGAATCTTTTCAATGGAGATACCATTCCAGGACAAAAAATATACTTGATCAAATAAGAAATGGCTCAATTCCTTATTTGATTGATCTTGTTTTTACAATTCCTCATTTCCCCCCCGACAATATTAGGTATTCAAGTGAATTAAAAGGGGGAGCGGCTTTGGATTTAGGTTCTTATCCAGTTAGCGTAATTACTACTTTATTTCCTGACTTTAATTTTTACCTAGCAGACTTTTACTCTTGGAACGGTGATTATAATGTAGACATTGGTGGTAGCGGAACTTTTGTTTGTAATCGACCTAACATTCAATTTAAATTTTATTACGCATTCGGTCTAGAATATGAAAGCAAATTGATATTGCATACAAACAATGGAAGATTTGAAATTAATCAACCTTTCACAATTTCTTCAAAACAGGATGCATTAATTTTTTCAGAAAAAAATTTATTTTCCTCAAGTGAAATTTTTAGAGACTGTCATTTTAATTCAATGTTAAATTATGTTTCTGGGGATATTAATTTGTCTGAAATAAATAATCAAACATTGAGGCAAAGTAGAATATTAAATCAAATTATTGAAAGATTATGAGAATACCATTTATGAAACCCCCATTAACGGGTAATGAAATAACTATAATGAGTCAAGCTATCGAAAGTGGTTTTCACGGTGGAGATGGCCCATTTACAAAAAAAGTACATGATTTAATCCAAACTAAATTCGGAATTAAAAAATGTCTTTTGACCACTTCCTGCACAGATGCTTTGGAAATGATAGCTTTATTATTGAAGCCGTCTGAGAGAAATGAAATTATCATGCCTTCTTATACATTTAGTAGTACAGCAAATGCATTTGCAATACATGGGTTTAAGCCTGTATTTGTTGATGTTGACTCCGACACAAAAAATATAACAATTGACAATATACGACCAGCAATTACTAAACATACAAAAGCAATTGTGGTTGTCCATTATGCAGGTATAACTTGTGATATGGATCCGATTATGGAATTTGCTGAGCTTAATAATTTGATCGTTATTGAGGATGCAGCACAAGCGGTGAATTCTTTATATAAGGGTAGATATGCTGGATCTATAGGTCATTTAGCTGCATATTCTTTTCATGCTACCAAAGCTTATTCATGCGGCGAAGGAGGTGCTTTGTTAATAAATGACGAGCAATATTTTGTAAGGTCAAACTATTTATGGGAAAAAGGAACAGATAGAAGTTTGGTTTTATCAGGTGTAAAAAATAAATATTCTTGGGTAGATTATGGAAGCTCTTTTTTGATTTCTGATCTACTGGCCTCGCTTTTGTACGACCAGCTAATAAATAAAGATAATTCGCTTAATATAAGGAAAAGAGTATTTGATATTTATGCAAATACTATGGAAAAATATGAATTTAAATTTACGACTTGTCCAGAGTATTGCAATAGCAATTATCATGCATTTTGGATTGAAGCCCCTACAGCTGAAATAAGAAATGTTTGGCTAAGTGAATTAAGTAAAAATGAAATTTCTGCCTATATTGGTTATGTGCCACTTCATGATTCAGAAATGGGAATGAAAATAGGAAGAATATCTGGAAATATTGACATCACACAAAAAGCAGGTGAATGTCTAGTAAGATTACCTTTTTATTTAATGGAACAAGATGAAGTTCTATATGTATGTGAAATTATTGATACAATTTTTAAAAATTTTAAAAACAAAAAGTAATGAAGATCTTACATATAAATGGATATTTCAAGGAAGATGTCGTCTATCAAGAAAATTTACTAACTATTGGTCAAAAAGAACTAGGACATGAGATTATATTGTTGACAAGCCGATATGAGCTTGATATGAAAATTAATAAGGGTAAAAGAAAACATCCCGCAGGAGAAACTACTTACAATGGCATTAAAGTAATAAGAGTTGACGATTACATAGAATTAAAAAAAAACGCACTTGTTTTATTTAAGAATGTGTATAAAAACTTAAAAGCAACTAGGCCTGACATAATTTTTTTTCATGATGTCTCTTTTAATTTATTTTATGGAGTAATTTACAAAATATTTAATACAAAAGTAATTTTGCATGTTGATTTTCACTCTGATGAATACAATGCTCTTAACTCCTTTCTTGGACCAATCTATCATTTTTTTTGGAGAATATTTTTCAAAATATTTAGGAATAAATTTGACAGGTATTTTGGAGTTGCGCCTGAGTCAGTTTCATTTGTTAATAAATTTTATAAAATCCCATTAAGTAAAATTACACTTTTGCCACTACCTGGTGATGCAACTTTAATTAATAAAAAAGATGAAATTAGGCATCACTACAGAATGAAAATTGGATTAAATGATAATCATAAAATATTTGTGCATAGTGGAAAGTTGCCTCAAGGCAAAGAAACAAAACTAGTTCTTGAGGCATTTTCGAATTTGTCAAATGAAAATTTTAGACTTCTTATTATTGGTAGTATTGAAAATTCCTTCCTTCCAATTTTTAACCAGTTCTTAAAAAATGATAGTCGTATTATTTTTTTAGGATGGTTAAAACCTAATGAAGTACGAAATTTATTGTATGCCTCAGATTTGATGATTCAGCCGGGCAGTCTTTCACATACATTCATAGAAGCTATATGTTCAGGTTTGCCATTAATTTTGAATAATACACCACAGGGGGAGTATCTTACACAAAACGGAAATGGAGTTTTATTGAAAATTAAAAATCCAGAAGAGCTTTCATCACTCATATTGGATAGTTTACAAGAAAAAAAATATAATCAAATGCGTGAAAGTGCAATAGCATCAGCTCTATATTATCATTATACAAATATTGCAACAATTAGTTTAACATAAAAAAATATATAAAATGAAAATAGGAATTATTGGATTGGGAATTATTGGAACAGCAACTAAAAAAGGATTTGAGCACTTAGGACACGAAGTATTTATACATGATATAAAATTAAATACTAGCATAAATGATATTATCAAAACAGATGTCTGTTTTATATGTGTACCAACGCCTTCTCGACCTGATGGAAGTTGTGATCTTTCAATTGTTGATCAAGTTATAAAAGAAGTTTTAGAATTAAATTTTAAAGGTATTATTGCGATTAAGTCAACTGTTTCTCCAGGTAGTACTATTTCAATTTCAAAAAAATACAATTCTGAAAATATTGTTTTTGTCCCTGAATTTCTCAGAGAAAGATGTGCCGAAGAAGATTTTATTAAAAATCAAGATATTTGTGTTTTGGGCGTACAATCTCATGAACAATTTTGTATATTAAAATCAATTCATGGTAACTTACCGTTATATTTTGAAGAAGTAAGTCCAACTGAAGCAGAATTAGTAAAATATTTTAACAATGTATATAATGCTACTCTAATCACATTTGCTAATTCCTTCGGAATGTTATGTGATTCTCTAAATATCGATTATATGCGAGTTAAAAAAGTTGCAGTCAAACGAAATCATATTTATGATCAATATTTAGATTATAATGAGAATCTTAAAGGATTTGGAGGCATGTGTTTACCTAAAGATACAAAAGCGCTTAATTTTTTAGCAAATCAACTAAATGCGAAAATCACTTTTTTCAATGATATTCTAAAACAAAATGAGCAACTAGAAATTAAAGTATTTAAAGGAATGAGATTATGAGAATATATATTACCGGTGCAGCTGGCTTTTTAGGTTCGCATATATGCGAATCACTTTTAAAAAAAGGACATATTGTTTATGGGATTGATAATTTTTTTCGAGGTAAAGAAGAAAATCTACCTAAACACTCAAATTTTTCATTTTCTAATATTGATTTGCTTGATATAGATAATTTAGAAAAAAATATAAACCTTTTTAAACCTGATATAGTAATACATTATGCAGCTATAAATGGAACCAGATACTTTTATGATATTCCATATAGAGTATGTGATGAAAATATTCGCTTAACTCAAAATATTCTTAATGTATGTGGTAATTCTGTCAAACTTTTTGTTTTTGCTTCTTCTTCTGAAGTATATGGACCTACACCGGCTATTCCAACAAAAGAATCAGAACCAATTATTTTACATCAAGCCTCTGACAGAGATTCTTATGCTTCATCTAAAGCAATTGGTGAATTTTTAACTCGATTATGGGCTAAAGAAAAACAGAAAAATTTTTTGATTTTAAGACCTTTCAATACATATGGTAGTAGAATGGCTACAAACGGATATGGACAGGTAATTCCTGAATTTTTTGAACGTATTCTTTCTGAAGAACAATTTTATTTGTATGGCAATGGAAATCAAACAAGATCATTTTGTAATGTAATTGATCATGCCGACATTGTAACAGATTTAATAGAATTAGCTAAGAATGAAACATTAAACATAGGCAATGAAGAAGAAATAACAATTTATGAATTAGCTGAGAAAATTCATTTTTTATTTGATAAACCTTTTAATCCAATTTTTAAAACTGAATGGGATAATGATACCAAATGGCGAAAACCTGATTTAGACAATTTAAAAAAGTACATTGGCGAAAAAAAATTCATAAATCTATCCGATGGCCTTAAAAAATTAAAATGTGATTTATTTATTTAATTTAAATAATTATATAGGTGGTGGTGAAGTTTATATTATTGAATTTGCAGAATATTTAGAAGCCAATAGTATTGAATACAAATTAATTTGTGCAAATAATAGCTTCATAAGTGCCAAAGCTGAAGAAAAAAAACTAAATTTTTTAATTTGGCCATCAAAGCAATTAAGTATTAATTACGCTTCAAAGTCACAAAAGTTAACTTTCGATTTTTTTTTTAAAAATTTAAACTTAAAATCAAGTGATATAATATTAGCATGTAATATGCGAGAATTATATACTAGTATTCATTATTTTAAAAAATTATATTTTCAAATCCGAACAATTATTCTGCATCCAGAAGAGTATAAATATTTAGCTAGTGGAAGTCTTCGAAAATCTAAATATTATAATAGAAATCGATTTTTACTCAAATTACTTGATTCAAATAACTTAGTTGTTTATCCAAATAAAAATGCACGTAATGTTTCGTTATCCTGTGATGAAGATTGTTTAAATATTTTCCCATTTCCTGTCGCAGATTCTAATTGTGACAATTTGCTATCAAATTTGCATAGTGATATGGTAAAAATAATTATAATTTCTCGGTTTGTTAGTTTTAAAATATCAACTATTCTCAGCTTAATAAAAACTGTATATAATAATAGTAATTATGAGTTAACTATTATTGGTTATGGACCCTGGAAATTCTTACTCAAAATATACTTGTATATTTATGATACTCATAGAATTATTACAATAAATAAGCTTCAGCCTGAGGAACTCGGAAATTATATTTTGAAATCAAATATTGGTGTTGCTCAAGGAACTTCTATATTACAAATAATCAAATTTAATAGACCTGTTATCATAGCACCATACTCAAAGTGGTATTCTTTTCTTTTTGAAAGTGTTAAATCACCAGGAATATTTGGTATTAATAATAAAATAAATTGGGGGGATATATATTGGAATTTAGAAAATGAGAAATATACCTTTGATTATTTAATTGATAAAGTTTTAAAAGATTATAATAAATATGTTAATTATACTGATGCTATTCGCAATCAGTTAGACAAAAAGATTATATTTAATGACTTATATAAATATATTTCAACTTATAGTCAGTTTACACTCCCTGACAATTTTATAATTCCAGCACCCCCATTTTTTAAACTATTATTTCGAAGAATAAAATCAATTTTTTAATGAAAAAAAAGTTATATTTTATTGACTATTCTGCTTCTGATAACTATGGCTTGTACGTTGAGAAAATTAAAATTGCACTTAATAATAAACGTATAACTTACATACTTCCATCAAACTATAAATACAGTCATGATAACACTTGGAAAGTTTTTAATTATATTTCAAATAAAATCCATATTCCAACATTTCAAAAAATTTTCAAATTTTTTGAAATGTATTTTAGTTTTATACTAATTTTTATGAAAATGTTAACTCTAATAAAAACAAAAAAAATTATTATAATTTCTCTTTACCAACCTTTTAACGCGTTTTATTTTTTTTTGAAAATTGTTAAATTAACAAATTCAAAAATATTTATTATTGTTCACGATTTAGTGCCATTTCCATCAAATTATCCAAAAATTATTTTTACTGATCAAAATAAAATATTAGGGCTCTCTGACGGATTAATTGCTCATAATCAACACAGTAAAATAGAATTAGAAAAGTTTAAAAAAAAGGTATTTAAATTTCGTTTCCCTCTCCTCAATGACAAAAAAATAAATCCTAATAAATTTTATTTTAAAAAAAACTCAAGTTTGAAATTCTTATTGCTTGGACATCTAAGGTATGAAAAAGGGGCAGACTTACTTATTGAGGCATGGAAAATATACATAAGTAGATTTCCTAATAGTGAACTAATTATCGCTGGTTCAATTTTGCCCGGTAGTACCATCAACATTACTAACATTAATTCTATTAAATTAATTTCAAATTATCTTGATGATGATCAATATTCAGATTTAATATTAGATTGTGATTATGGTATTTTACCTTACAGGTTTGGAACAAATAGTGGTATTTTGTCAAGTTTTGTTGCAGCTGGTAAGCCGGTAATAAACTCTAATTTAGATTTATTTTTAGACTCTCCATTTACAATTAAGGAATTAACATTTAAAATTGAAGATGGATTTAATGGTTTGCTTGAAGTTTTATTTTATGTATCAGATAATGATAATCTTATGTATAAAAGAACCTTTTATAAACATATTAATGTTACAGCTAGTGAATATGAAAATTCATTTCGGAATGAATTAAAATATTCAATTAGTCAAATTGAGAATTTTAATTAATTTATATTATATTGAAAAAGGCTGGTAAATTATTTATTAATATTAAAAAGTATTTAAATACTAATTTATATTATAAAAATATTTTAGTCCAAGGAGGGGGGACTTTTTTTGCACAACTTTTTGGAGTTATTTCACTACCCCTAATAACTCGATTGTACGATCCACTATCCTTTGGATATCTAACTCAATTTAATAATCTTATTTCTTTTTTGACTATTTTAGTTTCATTTAGGTATGAATATTTTGTTCTTGTTCCAAAAAAATTAGAATCTAGTTTGGAATTTTTTGTCGAAATATTGAAGTTTAGTTTTTTGCTTACTTTATTATTAACCTTTATTACATTCATTTTACTATCTCTCAATTTAAATTATTTTACATCTTTGAATTTAACTTATATAACGCTTTTAGGGCCTTTAACAGCATATTTGGCATCTATTTCAATAGCAGCACTGCAAATAAATCAAAAATTAGAATTGTATGTTACTTCTGCCTTTGCCGAACCAATTAATAAGATTTTTTTCTTCATTTCTGCTGTTCTTTTTTATGCCATTTCAAATAATTTTTATGGATTGATATTTGCTACAACAATTGGTTATTTATTGAAGACTATATATTTATTTTCTAGTAGTAGTGTATTCGGTAAACTGAATAAAAGTAATTATAAGTTAACGAAATTTGAAAATATTAGAGGTTTTAAAAAATCTGCTCTTTCTTTTTCAGTATCTAATTTAATTCAAACTCTAAATGGATTTTTGCCTATAATTTTTATAACAAAAACATATGGGTCTTATACACTTGGCCAATGGGGTTTAGCTATTTCTGCCGTCTATTTACCTACTTCCTTAATTGGAGGTGCAATTGGACAGGTGTACTTTCAAAATGCAAATAAATTACAGGGAGAGGGGATAAGTATCCAAAACATTTGGATTAAAACAGTAAAATCATTATTTTATATTGCTATTCCATCATATTTTCTTCTTGCACTTTTAGCTCCAATTTTATTTCCTATTGTTTTTGGTGAAAAGTGGAATTTTACCGGAATTTATACAAGTATTTTGTGCATTTCAGTTGGAATGTCATTTATCTCTACTCCTGTTGATAGAACATGTTATATTGTTAAAAAAGATAGTTATCCTTATTTAATAAATATATTAAGATTAATTTTTACAGCTTTGTCAATTTTATTTTCTTTGATTTTCAATTTTACATTCTTAGAATATTTGATTTTAAATAGTATTCTAGCAAGCTTACTTTATTTATATGATTTATATAAATCATATCTTTTTTCTAAATTATCATTTTAGTACTTAATGCACTTACTTCATAAATTTAGATTTATTGATTTTATTTTAATATCAATATTTTATTTCTTTTCTAATTATCTATATTTTGCAGTTAATCCTATTGTGAATTATATGTACAAGATGGATATCTTATTTTCTATTAAATTCACAATAATAAATTATTTATTTTTAGTCTTTATTATTATTATTCTACCAATAGGCAATATTTTAGAAAGAAATATTTTTTTGGTATTAATTTTCAGCGTACTGATTCCTTCATTTATAATTTCCAATCATACATCTAAAGGACTTTGGATTAATTTTATTTTATTTATTTCTTTTGTATTAATTTTTATTTGGTATTATATATTTAGTAAATTAAAAATATCATTTGCGATAAAAGGTTTTTCGGTTTCGAATTCACTTTTTTATAAATTTAATTTTATTTTAGGATTAGTATTTTTCTTAATATTTATTCTTCCTAAAATAAATAATCTATCAGATTTTAATATTTTGAACACATTCGAAAATGTTTATAAAATCAGAGAGGATAATAAATTAAGTGGGCTTGATGCTTATTTGCTAAATTGGACTATAAGTTTAATAATCCCTATTTTAATTTCCGACTTTTTCACAAATAGATCATTTAAATCTATAGTCCTTGCTTTTTTATTAATTTTGACCTTATTTCAGTTTTATGCAATGAAAGCTCATTTCTTTTCTTTTTTTTTATTGCTTTTTTTTGGCTTTTTTTTAAAGAACTATTTTATGATTTCAAGATATATTGTTTATATTTTTTATTTTATAATTTTTCTGATAACGATTTTGGCTGGAAATCTCGGTTTTGCTTTTTTAGATCGTTTTTTTTACGGAATTGGTCTTCTTAACCAAAATTATTTTGACTTTTTTAATAATCACCCGTATAATTTTTTTTATGGATCTAAATTGGGATTTTTAACTTCTCATCCTAATTACAATAAAGGCGTTGGTTTTATTGTTGATGATTATTATTTTGCTTCTGGTGGAAGTAATGCTTCAACAGGTTTTCTAGCAGCTATTTTTTCCGAAATTGGCTACTTTGGATTATTTTTTGGGATTTTATTAACATCTTTAATTATTACTATTTTGAAATCACTGTATAGAAAATCCAAAGAATTAGGATACATAATAGGTATTCAGATGACTTTTTTTATTATGAATACACCTTTAAATGACATGTTTTTGTCATACGGATTTATTTTTGTAATATTCATACTATTTTTTTTGAAAAAAAATGGCATGAATTATTCTGAAAAATTAATAAATTAAAATATGAGTTATAGAATTTGTAATAAAACAATAATGGATGCTTCTGATCCAAATATTATTTTTAATGAAAAAGGCGAAAGTGATTACTATACTAATTTTATAAATAATATTAAGCCAAATTGGAACCCCGATAATTCAGGAATTGAAGTGCTTGATAAGTATTCAAAAAAAATCAAGCAAAACAGAAAAAATAAAGATTTTGATTGTATAATTGGATTAAGCGGTGGTTTAGATAGTTCATATGTTGCTTATGTTGCAAAGGAAATAATGGGATTACGTCCACTTTTATTTCATGTAGATGCTGGTTGGAATACTGATAGAGCCGTTAGTAACATTGAAAAGTTATGTAACGGCTTAAATTTGGACCTATTCACAGAAGTTATTAATTGGGAAGAAATGAAAGATTTGCAAGTTGCGTTTTTGAAGTCACAAATACCTGATCAGGACATGCCTCAAGATGCTGCTTTTTTTTCTGCATTGTATAGGTTTGCTAAACAAAACAAAATAAAATATATATTAACAGGTGGTAATTTTTCAACAGAATGTTGCCGTGAACCTTTAGAGTGGGGTGCTTATCCAGGTATTGATAGGTCTCTAATAATGGATATTCATAAACAACTTGGGAAAAAAAAATTAGCAACTTTTCCACTCGTAGATATTCTATCTTATAAGATTTACTATAAGTATATTTTGGGTATGGAAGTATTTAAACCTTTGAATTTTGTTCCATTTATAAAGTCAGAAGCAGAGAAATTATTAACCAAGAAATTTGATTGGCAGCCTTTTCAACATAAACATCATGAATCTAGATTTACCAGATTTTATGAAGATTTTTGGCTTCCTCGTAAGTTTGGATATGAAAAAAGAAGAGCCCATTTTTCTAGCTTAATTTTAACTGGACAAATGACTCGTGAAGAAGCATTGGTACGTATTTCTAAACCTGAATTACCAGAAGAATTTTTGCAAAAGGAATTTGACTATGTTGCGGATAAATTAGACTTAACTAGAGCTGAGTTACAAGCAATTTTTGATGGTCAAAATAAAACTTTTCATGATTATAAAAATAAGATCAAGTTGATAGGTTTTGGTGCTAAAATGATGCAAAAACTAGGACTTGAAAAACGCCTTTTTAGATGATTACACTAATTGATTATGGTGTTGGTAATATATTTGCGTTTCAAAATGTTTATAAAAGACTAAATATTCCCACCAAGATTGCAAAAACTCAAGAAGATTTGTTAGATGCTAAAAAATTGATTCTACCAGGAGTTGGATCATTTGATTATGCTATGGAACAACTTAATGCCTCTGGCATGCGTGCAAAATTAGATGAGTTAGTACTCGAGAAAAAAATTCCAGTTATAGGCATTTGTGTAGGTATGCAGATGATGGGGAACAGGAGTGATGAAGGCAAGTTGGAAGGCTTGAAATGGATCGATTCGGAGATTTTAAAATTTGATGAAAGTTTAATTCAGCAACGTACAAAACTTCCTCACATGGGTTGGAATGATGTGGCTCCAGTTAATAATCATCCACTCTTTATTGGATTGGAAAAAGAAGCTATTTTTTATTTTTTGCATAGTTTTTATTTTAGATGTAAAAACGAAACAGAAAGCATAGCTGTTTCTAATTATGGGATATCTTTTTCCTCTGCTGTACATCGAGAAAATATATATGGAATTCAATTTCATCCTGAGAAAAGTCATCAGTACGGTGAGAAATTATTGCACAACTTTGCAAATCTCGAATAATGTTACGTCCTAGAATAATACCAAGTTTATTGCTTCATGATAATGGATTAGTAAAAACAGTAAACTTTAAATCTCCCAAATATGTAGGAGATCCCATAAATGCGGTTCGAATATTTAATGAAAAGGAGGTTGACGAGTTAGCCTTCTTTGATATTGATGCAACAGTAATGAACAAAGAGCCTGATTATGTTTTAATAGAAAAACTTGCTAATCAGTCGCGAATGCCATTATGCTATGGTGGAGGCGTGAAGACAGTTGAACAAGCTCAAAAAATATTTGGTTTAGGAATAGAAAAAATTGCTTTGAGTAGTGCAGTGATTCAAAACCCTAAATTAGTTACTCAAATAGCCGATCGTGTAGGTTCGCAGAGTGTAATTGTTGTTTTAGATATCAAGAAAAAATTACTCGGTGGATATGAAATTTATACCCATAATGGTAAAAAGTCTACCGGAATTAATCCCATTAAATTCGCGAAAGAATTGGAAGCTTTAGGAGTAGGTGAAATTATAATCAATTCGATTGATCAGGATGGAGTAATGAAAGGTTATGATTTGAATCTGATAGATAAAATAGCTGAAACGATTTCTATTCCTTTGACAGTTTTAGGTGGTGCGGGATCTCTTGCTGATATAGAAAAAGTGATTGAGAAACATGGAGTGATTGGAGTAGCTGCAGGAAGTCTTTTTGTATTCAAAGGGCCTTACAAAGCTGTTTTAATTAATTACCCTACTCAAACAGAAAAAAATAAAATATTTAAAATCAACAAAAGTGGAAATACAGAATAAAGTTCTTCTTATAACAGGTGGCACTGGCTCTTTTGGTAATGCTGTATTGCAACGCTTTTTAGCAACAGACCATTTTAAAGAAATTAGAATTTTTTCTCGTGATGAGAAAAAACAAGATGA